>Ga0224501_10000613_pt1 | contig 27803 bp, 27 predicted proteins | sample SF_Oct11_sed_USG_4_FD_169105 | JGI IMG/M metagenome (GOLD analysis project Ga0224501, IMG submission 169105) | Sediment microbial communities from San Francisco Bay, California, United States - SF_Oct11_sed_USGS_8_1 | ecosystem: Environmental > Aquatic > Marine > Sediment | place: USA... | reverse complement strand
ACGTGGTCACCCTGGTGGGCACCGTGGGGATGCTCGTCTGGCTGGACGCCCGCCTCTTCCTGGTGGGGATGGTCGCCCTCCCGCCGAGCCTCTGGGCGCTGGTGCGCTACCGCCGACGCCTGGAGGACCGGGTGCGGGACCTCCGCGAGCGGAGCGCGGACATCGGCACCTTCCTCATCGAGACCCTTCAGGGGATGCGCACCGTGGTGGGGGCCAACGCCCAGGAGCGTGAGGTGGGGCGCTTCCGGGTCCGCAACGACGGCTTCGTGGACGCGCTCCTCTCCATGCGCCTCTTCACGTACCTGGCGGGTGGGCTCCCCGGCCTCCTCCTCTCCGCGGGGACCGCCGCCGTGTTCCTGTACGGGGGATACCGCGTCATCGCGGGGGTGACCACGCTGGGGACGTTCGTGGCCTTCATGGCGTACCAGATGCGCGTGCTCGCTCCCGTGCAGGGGCTCATGGGACTGTACTCCAACCTGGCCACCGCCCGCGCCTCGCTCGTACGGGTGCATGAACTCCTGGACACTCCGGTGGACGTGGTGGAGCCCGAGACTCCGGTCTCCCTCCCGTCCGCCCGGGGCGACCTGGCGCTGGAGGGCGTGCGCGTCGGCTTCGGCCGCGGTGGCGACGTCCTGGACGGAGTCGATCTGGCCATCCCCGCCGGGAGTCTGGTGGCGGTGGTGGGGGCCAGCGGGAGCGGAAAGTCCACCCTCATCGATCTCCTTTCGCGCCAACTCGACCCCGACGCCGGGCGCGTCCTCCTGGACGGCCACGACCTGCGCGGGCTGGCCGTGGCCGACGTGCGGCGCCACGTGGCCGTGGTGGAGCAGGATCCCTTCATCTTCCACTCCTCCGTCGCCGACAACGTGCGCTACGCCCGCCCGGCGGCGTCCGCCGCCGAGGTGTCCGAAGCCATCGAGGCCGCCGGCCTCGCCCCGCTGATCAAGGCGCTGCCGCAGGGCGTGGAGACGGTGGTGGGCGAGCGGGGGAGGGAGCTCTCCGCCGGGGAGCGGCAGCGCCTGGCGGTGGCTCGGGCCTTCCTGGCGGACCCCACCGTACTGGTCCTGGACGAGGCCACCGGCGCGCTGGATCCCGCCTCCGAGGCGGCGGTCCTGCGTGGGTACGAAGCCCTCATGAGGGGGCGGACCACGGTGGTCATCACCCACCGGCTGGAGCTGGCCCGCCAGGCCGACCGGGTGGTGGTGGTGAAGGACGGTCGGATCGTGGAGGACGGTCCTCCCGAAGTCCTGGAGGCCCGGGGCGCCGGCTTCCGCGACCTCTTCCTGGCCGGGGCGGGGTGAGCTCGGTGGAGGCTTCCGGAAACCCTCCCGCCGTCACCGTGGCCGTGGTGGACAGCGGGGTGAACGTTCCCCACCCCCATCTTCCCCGTGTCGCGGGAGGGGTCACCATCGACCTGGAGGGGAAGGAGCACCAAAAGTTCGTGGATCGCCTGGGACACGGCACGGCGGTGGCGGCCGCCATACACGAGAAGGCGCCCGACGCGGAGATCTGGGCCGTCAAGGTCTTCGACGACGCATTGGCCACCAGTGTGCCCACCCTGGTCCGCGCCCTGGACTGGGCTTCGGAGCGAGGCGTGCACCTGGTGAACCTGAGCCTGGGCACGCCCAACGACTTCCGTTCCGGCGCGCTGGAGCCGGCGGTGCGACGTTGCGTGGAGCGGGGCACGCTCGTGGTGTCTCCCCGGGAGCACGTCGGCACGCTCTGGTATCCGGGGTGCATGGAGGGGGTGGTGGGCGTGGTCCTGGACCCGGATCACCCCCGCGGGTCGGTCACCGTCGTGGACGTGGCCGACGGCGCCCGGGCGGTGAAGGCTTCGGGCTACCCGAGACCCATCCCCGGCGTCCCACCGGAGCGCAATCTCCACGGGATCAGCTTCGCGGCGGCCAACGTGACGGGGGTGCTGGCGCGGGTGTTGGCGGGGGGCCGGTCACGGCGGACGGCGGCGGAGGTGCTGGCGGCTCTGGAGTAGAGACCGGGAGCGGGGTTCGACAGTCCCGCCGGCCCTCGCTACCTTGGCCCCGTCCGGCGCCCCTGCCGCGCCCTGTCGCACACGCCAATCGACGTCCTCATATGCCCACGACCTTCCGTTTCCGGTGGATCACCCGCGCCCTCGTGGCGGGATTCCTCTTCAACGTTCCGGCCTCCGCCCAGGACGCCCACGCGACCCACTCCGGTGCCATGTCCGGTGCCATGTCCGGTGACGCACACCCGGCCATGGTCCTCCGTGCCGCCCGCCTCCTCGACGTGCGGTCCGGTCGGATGTTGGAGAACGCGGTGGTGGTGGTGCGTGGTGACCGCATCGAGTCCGTGAACCCCGACCAGCTTCCCGAGGGCGCCCACGAGATGGACCTGGGAGACGTGACCCTCCTCCCGGGCTTCATCGACGCCCACACCCACCTCGTGAGCCAGATCGGCGCGGGGTCCTTCACCGACGCCGTGATGCAGACGCTGGCCGACGCCACGCTGGGAGCGGTGAAGTACGGGGGGATCACGGTGCGGGCGGGCTTCACCACGGTGCGCGACTTCGGCGGGGACGCCACCGTGGCGCTGGGGCACGCCGTGGAGCGGGGTGACGTGGTCGGCCCCCGGGTCGTCCCCTCCCGCAATCCGCTGGGGATCACGGGGGGCCACTGTGACATCACCGGTTTCGCGCCCGGAGTGCGCGAGGTCGGTCCCGAGGAAGGAGTGGCCGATGGGCCGTGGGAGGTGGTGGAGGCCGTCCGCTACCAGATCAAGCACGGTGCCCAGGTGATCAAGACGTGCGCCACCGCGGGGGTGCTCTCCATGGAGGGTCCGGTGGGGGCGCAGCAGTACTCCCTGGAGGAGATGGAGGCCATGGTGCGGGAGGCCGCGCGCCACGGCGTGAAGGTGGCGGCCCACGCCCACGGGTCGGACGGGATCGAGGCGGCGGTGAGGGCCGGGGTGGCCTCCATCGAGCACGGGTCCTTCCTCACCGAAGAGATCATCTCCCTCATGAAGGAGAAGGGAACCTACCTGGTGCCCACGACCTACCTGGCCGACCGCATCCCCCTGGATCAGCTTCCCGCCCTGGTGCGTTCCAAGGCCGAGATCGTCCTCCCCGTCATGCGTGAGAGCCTTCGCCGGGCCGTCGCCGCGGGCGTTCCCATCGCCTTCGGGACCGACGCGGGCGTCTACCCCCACGGGGAGAACGCGGGCGAGTTCGAGATCTACGTGCGTATGGGGATGAGCCCCCTGGACGCCCTGCGTACCGCCACCCTCAACGCCGCCGACCTCCTGGGAGTGGACGACCGCGGCGTTCTCGCGGCGGGAATGCTGGCCGACATCATCGCCGTTCCGGGGAACCCCCTGGAGGACATCACCGTGACCCGCGACGTACGCTTCGTCATGCTGGGCGGACGGCCCATCAAGCACGTCATGGGCGGGATGGACATGCACGGGATGCACCACGGCGCCGGAGGGAGGTGACCCTCCGCTCTTCCACCACAACCGGAGGTACTGCCCATGTTGTTCGTGACATTGCGGGTGATCCACATCGTGCTCGGAGTCTTCTGGGCCGGCACGATCTTCTTCTTCGTACTCCTCCTCGAGCCCGCCATCCGTGACATGGGGCCGGACGGGGGGAAGGTGCTGCAGGCGCTCGGCCGGCGCGGATTCCTCAACATCATGCCCCTCGCCGCGGTGGTCACCATCGTGACGGGGCTGGGGCTCTACTTCCTGGTGGGGGGCGGGATGGAGACCGGGTGGGGCGGCACGCCCATGGGAATCGCGCTGGGCGTCGGCGCCCTGGCCTCCATCGTGGCCTTCCTGCTGGGGTGGTTCGGTCTGCGTGCCAACGCGCTGGAACTGGGCCGCCTGGGCCCGTCCCTCCCCGAACTGCAGGACGAGGCCGAACGGGGTGCCGCCCTGGCACGGATCCAGGCATTGAAGGACCGGAACCGGACGCTGGGTCGTGTCATCGGAGCGCTCCTGGCGGTCGCCGTGCTGACCATGGCGGTGGCGCGGCACCTCTGAATGCCGAAGGGGCCGGGCGGAGCACTTCGGCCCGCCCGGCCCCCCTCTCCTCCCGTCCCTCGACCGAGGGACGTTTCCCGCGTCGCCTACCCCCGCATGTCCGCGCGTCCGACGCGCGGGAAGGTGAAGTTGGCGTAGGCCAACTCGTTCCCCGCGAAGTAGGGGAAGGCGTCGGCGCGGAAGGCGCTCCAGTGATCGTAGACCTTCTTGAAGTCGGCGCTGGCGGCGGCCTGCTCCTCGAGGTAGCCGTTGGCCTCGCGCCAGGCGGCTTGAAGGATCTCGTCCGAATAGGTGCGAAGCGTCACCCCGTGATCCTGTACCAGGCGCCGCAGCGCCGCGGGGTTGTGGGCGTCGTACGCCGACAGGCTCCAGGAGAGCGCCTCTGTGCACGCCGTCTTGAGTGCCTCCTGGTACGGCACGGGGAGTTGGTCGAAGGCCTCCTGGCTGACGAAGAGCGATCCCGTGAGCCCCGGCTCCCACCACCCAGGGTAGTAATAGTTCTTGGCGATCTGGTGGAACCCGAGCTTCTCGTCGTCGTGGGGGCCGACCCACTCGGTGGCGTCGATGGCGCCCCGCTCCAGAGCCGGGTAGATGTCGCCCCCGCCCAGAACCTGCACGGTCACCCCCAGGCGGGCCATGATCTCGCCCCCGATCCCCGGGATGCGCATGCGCAGGCCGCTGAGGTCCGACAGCGTGTTCACCGGCTGCCGGAACCACCCGCCCATCTGCCCGCCGCTGGAGACGCAGGGGAAGGTGACGATCCCGAAGTCGGCGTAGAGGGAGTTGAGGAGGTCCAGCCCTCCCGCGTGGTGGAACCAGGCGATCTGCTGCCGCGTGGCCAGCCCGAAGGGGACGGAGGAATCGAAGGCCAGGGCGGGGTTCTTGCCGATGTAGTAGTACCCGGCGGTGACCCCGCACTGGACCGTACCCTGCTGGACCGCGTCCATGACCTGGAGCGCCGGAACGATCTCTCCGGCCGCGTGCACGCGGATCGTGAAGTTTCCGCCCGTGATGGCGGACACGCGCTCGGCGACGTATTCCCCCGATCCATGGAGGTAGTCCAGGCTCCTGGGAAAGCTCGTGGCCATCCGCCAACTCACCTCCGGGCCGACGAGGACGCCGTCCCGGGCCACCTCCCCCTCGGTCTCTCCGCCTCCACAGGCGGTGAGCGCTCCGGCTCCAGCGGCGCCCGCCGCTGCCTTCCTCAGGAATTCCCGACGCTTCATCGACATGGTGTTCCTCGTTTTGTGGGCTCAGGAGAGGCGGCAATGACTAACCTCCAACGGGCCCGTGGGCAATCCGGGGACGGGTGGCGGGGCGTGGCTCGGTTTCGTTCCACATGCTAGACTTTCCCACCGAACCCGTCCGTCGACCTCAGCGGTGGAACCCATGGAACGACACAAGACCCTCGGCGCCCTCCTCCTCCTTCCGGCCCTGCTGGCGCTCACGCCCTCGGGACAGGGTGGGTCCATTCCCGGCGCCGCCGGACGCCACGGCCCCGAGCGGGCGCCCAGCGGGATGGTGGTCTCGGAGCATTGGCTCGCGTCCGAGGCGGGGCGGGACGTCCTCGCGGCGGGAGGGAACGCGGTGGACGCCGCCATCGCCACCGGCCTGGCGCTGGCGGTGACCCACCCGGCGGCCGGGAACATCGGCGGGGGTGGCTTCATGGTCATCCGCTTCCCCAACGGGACGTCCACCGCCATCGACTTCCGCGAGAAGGCCCCCCTGGCCGCCCACCCCGAGATGTGGCTGGACGAGAACGGGGAGTACTCCTCGGACGTCCACCACAACAGCCACCGCGCCGTGGGGGTCCCGGGCACGGTGGCGGGGTTCGAGAAGGCGCACCGGCTCTACGGGAGCGCGGCGTGGGTGGACCTGGTGGAACCCTCGGTGGTCCTGGCCGAGGAAGGCTTCCTGGTCACGGAGGGATTGGCGGAAGGGTTGTCCTACCTCGTCGAGCGGAAGGGGAGCGGGTATCCCGCCACCGTGGCGGCCTTCTCGAAGGACGGAGCGCCGTACCAGGCGGGGGACCTCCTCCGCCAGCCGGACCTGGCCCGCACACTGGGGAGGATCCGGGACGAGGGCGCGGCGGGCTTCTACCACGGTGAGACGGCCCGCCTCGTCGCCGAGGAGATGCGCGCCAACGGGGGGCTGATCACCGAGGAGGACCTGGACCTGTACCAGGCGCGGGAGCGCACTCCGGTACGGGGGACCTACCGCGGGTACGAGATCGTCAGCATGCCTCCGCCCAGTTCGGGAGGAGTCGCCCTGGTGACCATGCTCAACATCCTCGAGGGGTACGACGTGGCCGCCATGGGTCACAATTCGGCGCCGTACGTGCACCATCTGGCCGAGGCCATGCGGCGTGCCTTCCGCGACCGGGCCACCTATCTGGCCGACCAGGACTTCGTCGACGTCCCCGTCCACACGCTCATCACCAAGGAGCATGCCGGGTCCCTCCGGGAGACCATCGATCCGGCGCGGGCGTCCACGTCCGCGCCGTCGGATCTCGCCCAGGGGTACGAGAGCCCGGAGACCACGCACTATTCGGTGGTGGACGCCGACGGCATGGCGGTGTCGGTGACCTACACGCTGGAGGCGGGATATGGAGCCGGGATCGTCGTTCCGGGCGCCGGCTTCCTCCTCAACAACGAGATGGGCGACTTCAACGCCGGTCCGGGGCTGACCACGGACCGTGGTCTCATCGGCACCGATCCCAATCTGGCCCGGCCCCAGCAGCGCATGCTGTCGTCCATGACACCCAGCATCGTCGCCAAGGACGGAGAGCTGGTGGCCGTGGTGGGGAGCCCCGGCGGAAGGACCATCATCAACACGGTTCTTCAGGTCATCCTCAACGTCGTGGACTTCGGCATGGACATCCAGGAGGCCGTGGACGCCCCCCGCGTGCACCATCAGTGGCTCCCCGACCGGATCCGTATCGAAGAGGAGGGTGTGGAGGCGTCCACGGTGGCGGAGTTGGAGGCCATGGGCCATCCGGTGGACATGGGTGGGCGGCAGGGGTTGGCCCACTCCATCATGATCGACCCCGCCACCGGCGAGCGCCTGGGCGCCGCCGACCCCCGCAACCCCGATTCCGGGGCCCGGGGGCACTGACGTGATCGTCCAGGGTAGAGGACACCGACCCATGCTCCATCGACGTAGTAGAGGAGAAACGAGATGATGACCCTCCTGTCCAATGCAGCCGTCCACGCCGTCTTCGTGCTGACCGCCGCGCTGCCGCAGACCCAGTCCGCGCCCGCCATGGGCGTGGGTCCCACCGACGCGGTGGCTGGGCACTATCACGAGGGAGAGCTCGGTGAGAAGCTCCTCTACCTGGAACAGCGCCTCAAGTGCAACTGCTCGTGCGGGCTCGACGTCCACTCGTGCCAGTTCCAGATGCAATGCGGCACGTCCCCCGTGTGGTCCCAGCGGATCCGTGACGGCCTACGGGCCGGCGAGAGCGTGGAGGCCATCGAGGCGGGCTTCGTCGCGGAGTTCGGGATGACCGTGCTCATGGCACCGCCGCCGGAGGGTTTCAACCTTCTCGGGTACCTCCTTCCCGGAGCCGCCATCCTCACCGCGGGAATGTTGGTGGGCCTGCTGGTGCGGCGGGGGACCGGAGTGGAAGCGCGTCCCGTCCCCATCCGCGAGACGACGGAGGAGGACGAGGCGCGTCTTCGCGCCGCGCTGAAGGATCTGGACCGCTCGGAGAGCCCCGACTGGTAGGATGCGAGAAGGGCGTGCCGCCGTTTCCCGGCACCCTGCCGAGCGGCACGCCCTTCCGTGTCCCGATTCGCCGTGAGCCGGCGGATCAGTCGTTCACGTACGTCAGCCAGCCGTGGGTGTCCTCGCCCTCGCCCTTCACGATCGACATGAAGCGCCGCTGGATCTCCAGAGTCACGGGACCCGCCTTCCCCGCGCCCACGGGCACGCGGTCCACGCTCCGCACCGGTGTCACCTCCGACGCCGTCCCCGTGAAGAAGATCTCGTCCACCACGTAGAGCGACTCCCGCGGCACGTCCTGCTCGCGCACCGTGTATCCCAGGTCCCGGGCGATCTGGAGAACGGCGTGGCGCGTGATCCCGGGAAGGGAGGTGCCGTCCAGGAAGGGGGTGATCACGACTCCGTCGCGCACCAGGAAGATGTTCTGTCCGCTCCCCTCGCTCACCAGCCCGCTGGTCCCCAGCGCGATCCCCTCGGCGTACCCGTTGGCCAGCGCCTCCATCTTGATGAGCTGGGCGTTCACGTAGTGTCCCCCCGCCTTGGACTGCACGGGGAAGGTGTTGGGATGGGCCCGGTTCCAACTCGACACGCAGCAGTCGACCCCCTGCTCCAGCGCGCCGTCGCCCAGATACGTGCCCCAGGGCCAGGCGGCGACGTACGTCTCCACGGGGCTCCCCGCGGGGTTCAGCCCGGCGGACCCGTACCCCCTCAGGACCATGGGGCGGATGTAGCAGTCCTTCAGGTCGTTCTTCACCACCGTGGCGCGGCACGCTTCGATCATCTCCTCCTGCGTGCATCCCATCTCCATGCGGTAGATCTTGCAGGAGTCGTGGAGCCTGCGGATGTGCTCCGGAAGGCGGAAGACGGCGGGGCCACGGGGCGTGTCGTAGCAGCGGATCCCCTCGAACACCGAGGATCCGAACTGGACGGCCAGGGAGAGGAGATGCACCCGGGCATCACCCCAGGCGATGAAGGATCCGTCTTTCCAGATCCATTCGGCTTCAACCAGCTTCGTCGACATGAGGTCCTTTATCCACGTTGAATTGTCCGCTACAACAGTCCCTTGATCCATCCACCGTCCACGGCCACGGACTGCCCCGTGATGTACGAGGCTCGTTCGGAGGCCAGGAAGGCCGCCAGCCCCGCCAGCTCGTCGGGTTCACCGAGCCTCCCCATGGGAATCTCGCGCTCCCAGTTCCCGTACACCTCCTCCTCGGTGACGCCACCCCGGGCACTGTTGGCCGCGGCCAGATCGCGCAGGCGCTCCGTGCGGGTGAATCCGGGGAGGACGTTGTTGACGGTCACGCCGAAGGGCGCGGCTTCGTTGGCCACGGTCTTGGCGAAGCCGGTGACCGCGGCGCGCACGGCGTTGGAGAGGATCAGCCCGCCCACCGGCTGCTTCACCGTGATGGAGGTCACGTTCACGATCCGCCCCCACCCGCGCTCCTTCATCCCGGGAAGGACCTCGCGCACCAGGTTGATCACGCTCTCCAGGTTCTGGGCGATGGCCGTCTTCCACGCTTCGGCGGAGTGCGACTCGAAGGGCCCCGACGGGGGGCCGCCCGTGTTGGTCACCAGGATGTCCACACGGCCCAGGGTCTCCAGCGCCGTCCGGGCCACGCGGCCGACCCCGTCGGGGTCGGTGAGGTCCGCCGCCACCGCGATCACCCGCGCGCCGGTCTCGGCCGCGATGGTGTCCCGGGCCGCCTCGATGCGGTCCGGCGACCTCGAACAGATCACGAGATCCGCCCCCTCGCGGGCCAATTCCCTCGCGATGGCATATCCGAGTCCCTGGCTCGCGCCGCAGACGAGTGCCGCCCTTCCCTCGATGCCCAGATCCATGGTTCCTACTTCCTGTGGAAATACGTGTCGGTGCCGTCGAGCCAGTCCTGGCGGGGCGGGCTGAACACGTCGACGTCGAAGGTGTCTTCCAACGCCTCCGCCTTGTGGGGCACGTGCGACGGGATATAGAGGATCTCTCCGGCCTTCACCACCAGCTCCTCCACGTCGGCGGACCCCTCCGCTCCGATCCAGAAGCGAAGCGCTCCCTCCAGGATGTAGGTGAGCTGCTCGTTCTCGTGGCTGTGCGTGGGGACGATGGCACCCTTGTCGAGGTAGACGTGGGCGATCATCATCCGGTCTCCCGTGAAGAGGCGCCGGTGGATGTCGTCGGTCACCTTCTCCTTCGGAAGGTCGTCCCAGCGGGCGTGCCGGACACGCGAATCGGTCATGGATGGACTCTCGTGGATAGGGTGTGACACGGCGCCTCCGTTCGCGCGGAGACGCAGGAGGGCGGGCCCGCAATCGGCGGGCTCCATGGCCGGGTGTCAACCCCCGCCCCGAATTCCGCATGACCGGCGAACTTCCATTCGCCATACTTGCTCGTGAGGAGATTCCTCCAAGGTGAGGGAGTCGTTCCATTCCACCCCGGGGCCGGGTCATGTCCGAAGACGGCAGGAAGTCCGAGAGCGAGTGGCGGGAAATCCTTTCCGCCGATGAGTACCGAGTGCTCCGTGAGAAGGGAACGGAACGTGCGTTCACCGGAGCGTATTGGGACGAGAAGCGGGCGGGAACCTACCTGTGCCGGGGGTGCGGAACGCCTCTGTTCGGCGCCGACACCAAGTACGATTCCGGGTGTGGGTGGCCATCCTTCTGGGCCCCCCGGGAAGGGGCGTCCATCGAGGAGGAGCGGGATCTGAGCCACGGCATGGTCCGCACGGAGGTCCTCTGCGGGACGTGCGGCGGCCACCTGGGCCACGTGTTTCCCGACGGCCCTCGACCCACCGGGGTGCGGTACTGCATCAACTCGCTCTCGCTCCGGCTCGATCCGGAGGAGCCCTGAGCCGCGTATCGAGTCACGCAGGTTCAATCTCCCCCCGCGGTATTCTAGGTTTATGGGCTATGCGATGGTGGCGGCACGCGTATGCGTGGTGCCGTGATCCTGCTCCAGACCAATCGACGGGAGAGTATCCAATGAGGTCCAGATCCTCCGTGCACCTCCGCTGGTGCGCCGTGGTGCTCGCCGTGGTGGCTTCGTCCTGTGGGGGAAAGGCTCCGCCTCCCGGCCCGGGGACGTCGCTGGGCGTTCCGCCGGACCTGCGGGGCTCCCGGATCATGGTGTTCCCCCTTCAGGACAGGGCGTACCTCTCCGGGGACGCCGACGCCGAGTTGGCCTTCGCGCTCAACGATCGCAGCGACGAGGTCAAGTGGATCTTTCCCGACCAGTTGGAGCGGGCGTTGGCCGGAGCCCCCTCCTTGAACGCACAGACCGAGCGGCTCCCGGTGGGGGTCTTCCTCCAGGCGGAGGTGCGGCGCATCGGAGATCCCCTCTTCGGGATCCTCCTTCGGCTGGGAGCCGTGGTGGACGGCGAGGCCGCGCTCATCCCCATCCGCGCGGTGGGTCCCGTGCCCGGTGTGGCGCAGGGCACGTCCACCCTCGCGGCGGCGCTCATCCACGTCCGCACGGGACGCGTGCTCTGGTTCGGCATCGTGGAAGGGACCTCGTATCCCCCGGACCATCCGGCCGCCCTCCCGTCGCTCATGGAAGAGTTGGCCCGGACGTTGCTGTGGTACGCGGGCGAGTGACGTTTCGGGGATTCATGGACAGATGATGGAGAGTGATGCAGTGAAAGGGTGGGCAACCAGGGAGGGAGCGTCCTTCAGGTCGAGGAGCGGGGCGACGAGACTCACGGTGCTGGGGGCCGCGCTGGTCATGGCGGGGTGCGGTGGGGAGGATCTCTCGCTTCCGGCCGCCGGCGACGTGGCGAGGTATTTCGCCGCCCAGAGCGGTCTCCAGACCGAGATGAGCGGCAACGTGGCCAACGTATACGTGACCCAGTCGGCCACGCAGCTCCGGCGGGGCGGGAGCCTCTGGGCCAAGGTCGGCCCGTACATCTACCTGTTCACCGAGGAGACGCATCAGCTCCTGGTGGACTACCCGGGGCTGGCGGGCGTTCGTGTCGTCACCCGCACCCCCGGGGGAACGGAGGTCGCGAGGGCCATGGTGACGCGGCACGAGTTGAGCGACGTGCTCTGGCGGCGGGCCATGAACATCGCCGGGCGGGCGCGGCGGGACGGTACGACCAAGGTCACCCTCCTCTCCGATCTGGTCCGGTGGGGAGAGGACCACACCGAGTTCGCATACAATCCACAGTACGTATCCACACCGTAGATAGACGAATGTCGAAGACCATCACCGTCGTCCCGGGCGACGGCATCGGACCCGAGGTCACCGCAGCGGTTCTCACCATCCTCCGGTCGGCGGGAGCCGATCTCGAGTACGAGGAGCAGTTGGCCGGCATCACGGCGCTGGAGCGGGTGAACGACCCGCTTCCTGAGGTGACCCTCGACTCCATCCGCCGCAACAAGGTGGTCCTCAAGGGACCCCTCACGACGCCGTCGGGCACGGGATTCCGGTCCATCAACGTGGCGGTGCGCAAGGAGTTCGATCTCTACGCGAACGTGCGTCCGGCGCGCACCATCCTGAAGGGTGGGCGGTACGAGGACATCGATCTCGTGCTCATCCGGGAGAACACCGAAGGACTCTACGTGGGGGTGGAGCACTACATCGGGATGCATGGCGACCCCCGGGCCGCGGCGGAGTCGGTGATGATCATCACCCGCTTCGGGGCCGAGCGTATCAGCCGCTACGCCTTCGAATACGCCCGGGAGCACGGCCGCAAGAAGGTCACCCTGGCCCACAAGGCCAACATCCTCAAGTATACCCAGGGACTCTTCCTGGAGGTGGCGCACGAGGTGGCCCGGGACTATCCCGACATCGAGTGGGAGGACCGCATCATCGACGCCACCGCCATGCACCTGGTCATGAACCCCTACCAGTTCGACGTGCTCGTCATGGAGAACATGTTCGGAGACATCCTCTCGGATCAGATGGCGGGCCTCGTGGGCGGGCTCGGCTTCGCGCCGGCGGGGAACATCGGGAAGGAGCACGCCATGTTCGAGGCCGTTCACGGCTCCGCTCCGGACATCGCGGGGAAGGGGATCGCCAATCCGACGGGGCTGCTCCTCTCGGCCTGCATGATGCTCGAGCATCTCGGCGACCACGAGACGGGGGGGCGCATCCGGTCGGCGTTGACCTCCGTGGTGGATTCGGGTGACGCCCGCACCGTGGACATGGGCGGTACGGCCACCACGAACGAGTTCACCGACGCGGTGGTCCGGGCGCTGGTCTGAGGCAGTGGTGGAATGACCCGGGAATACCCCACCTGGAGAGATCGCTTTCCCGACGCGGCCACGTGCGTCCGCTGTCTGGAGGAGCGGGACGTGATGCGTCTCGACCGCCTCCTGTGGTGCGACGAGTGCAGATTCCTGGCCAGGAACCGGGCCGCCTGGTGGGGTTGGATCGTCGGTCTCGCCTTCGGCGCGTGCGTGGCCGGGTACATCTGGCTCATCCTCCGACCCACCGACCTGGTGATCTCCGGGTGGGTCGCCACCGTGGTGGCGTCGGTGTGGATCGGCTCCAAGGTCGGCCGTGAGATCGTCTACGGCGCCATGCGGTTCCGGAACGCCCGGGCGGTGGAAGCCGTTCCCCCCGTGCTTCCGCCGGTGGACGGAGACTGACTACATTTGCGTGTCCCGACCCCAATCCTCCTTCCACGGATCTGAGTTCCATGGCCGGAAAGTTCGAAGGCGTTGACTTCTACGATATCGATACGCTCCTCACCGAGGAGCAGCGCATGGTCCGCGACACCATCCGGGACTGGGTGGAGGATCGCGTCATGCCCCTCATCGGAGACGCCTACATCGAGCGCCGGTTCCCGAAGGAGCTGGTGCCGGAGATGGGCGAGTTGGGCGTGCTGGGCGCCAACCTTCCCGAGGAGTACGGGTGCGCCGGCCTCGACAACATCGCCTACGGGATCATCATGCAGGAGCTCGAGCGGGGCGACTCGGGGATCCGGTCCTTCGCGTCGGTGCAGGGCGCACTGGTCATGTATCCCATCTTCGCCTTCGGGAGCGAGGCGCAGAAGCGCACCTGGCTTCCGAAGCTGGCGTCGGGTGAGGCCATCGGGTGCTTCGGCCTCACGGAGCCGGACTACGGCTCCAACCCGGCGGGGATGATCACGCGCGCCGAGAAGACCGCCGACGGGTGGCGGCTCAACGGCGCCAAGATGTGGATCACCAACGGGTCCCAGGCCGACGTGGCGGTGGTCTGGGCGCAGACGGGCGAGCAGGGAGACACGCGGAGCATCCGTGGCTTCGTGGTCCCCACCGACACCCCCGGGTTCACCGCCCGGGACCAGAAGGGGAAGATGTCCCTCCTGGCGTCGGACACGTCCGAGCTGGTCTTCCAGGACGTGGAGCTTCCCGAGGACGCCATGCTCCCGGAGAGCACGGGCGGGCTCAAGCATCCCCTCATGTGCCTCACCCAGGCGCGGTACGGGATCGCCTGGGGCGTGGTGGGCTCCGCCATGGCGTGCTTCGACGAGGCGCGGTCGTACTCCAAGGAGCGCGTCATGTTCGACGGGCCCATCGGCGGGAAGCAGATCCAGCAGGTCCGTCTGGCCGACATGCTCACGAAGATCACCCAGGCGCAGCTGGTGGCCTTCCGGCTCGGGCAGATGAAGGACGCCGGGACGATGACACCCTTCCAGGTCTCCCTGGCCAAGCGCGCCAACGTGGACATGGCGTGCGACATCGCCCGGGAGGCCCGCCGCCTCCTGGGGGCCAACGGGATCCTGGTGGAGTACCACTCCATGCGCCACATGGCCAACCTGGAGTCGGTCTACACCTACGAGGGCACCCACGACATCCATTCCCTGGTGCTCGGCCAGACCATCACGGGGATCGCCGCCTACTGAGGGGGCTCCCACGACCGCGCGGGGAGAGGGGGATCTCCATCGGCGGGTCCGTGGCGTCAGGATGGAAAGGTTGCATATTTCGTCGGGGGGTAGTACGTAATCAGTGGTCCGTAAAAATACCCATTCGGGTATTGCGACCGCCCGCCTCTCGCACTATTTTTCACATGCGGCCTTCCAATCCAGCAAATTTATCGGCCCCGGGCCTCCGGCCGGACCGAACATCGGAGCCAAGAACGATGAGAAGCCTGTCTCAGAGGGTGTCCCTCCTCCCCCTCCTGTTCCTTGTGTTCACAGCCCTTTCCGGGTGCGTGGACGAGAAGATCGTGTACGTAGAGCGTGAGCTCTTCGAGGACCCCCCCACCGCGGCTCTGGACTTCCTCGGGTACAGCGACCACGACAACAAGCTCACCGTGTGCGGGAACTGCCACGTGGAGAAGCAGGGCGAATGGGAGGGTACGGCCCACGCCAGCGCGTGGGCGGGGCTCCAGAACAGTGGCGCCGCCCAGACCCTGTGTGAGGGGTGCCACACGGTGAACGAGTTGGGCAACGTGATCACCGAGACGGCGGGGTACACGGCGACCGGCGACGCACGCTACGAGGACGTACAGTGCGAATCGTGCCACGGCCCGGGACTGGCCCACGTAACGAATCCCAAGACCGAGACGGTGCCTCTGGCACCCATCTCCGTGGGCGTGGGGCTCACCGCCGGGTGTGGCGAGTGTCACTCGGACACCCACCACCCCTTCGTGGAGGAGTGGGCGGCTTCGCGGCACGGTGACGGGGCCAACGCGCCCAACTACCGCACCCGGAGCGGTTGCATGGAGTGCCACGGGGCCAAGGGCGCCTTCGCGGCCTGGGGGCTCAACACCGTCTATCTCGAGAAGGACGACGCCAACGCCTCCATCGGGATCACGTGCGCGGTGTGCCACGATCCCCACGACGCCACCAACCCCAACCAGCTCCGGTTCCCCATCGACGTGGCCAGCGTCGACCAGAACCTCTGCATGAAGTGCCACCACAAGAGGGCGGTGCCCGAGGCCGAATCGCCGCAGCGTGGTCCCCACTCTCCCCAGGGCCCGCTCCTTCTGGGCGAGATCGGCACGGTGGGATGGATTCCGCCTTCGTTCCAGTACGACGTGGCGGCCATCCGCGGCACGCACGGCTCCACGGCGAATCCCCGTCTCTGCGCGGGGTGCCACGTGACCGCGCGTACCGTGAACGACGCCGCGACCGGCGCCTTCCTGGTCAATGCCACCGGCCACCTGTTCAAGGCCATCCCGTGTCTCGACGCCCAGGGGATCCCCACGGCGGACGATACGTGCCCCAAGACGGCGGAAGCCCGCAGCTTCGCGTCCTGCACGGCCAGTGGTTGCCACGGGGACGCCACGGCCGCGGTGACGGCGCTGACCCTCGCCCAGACGCGGATCGCGGATCTGGTCGCGGTGCTCAACGCCATGCTGGCACAGGTGCCGGCTTCGGAGTTCAACTCCACCGACAACATCTACACCACGGCGGAGGGCGCGAAGTTCAATTCCGGGCTGGGCGCCATCGTCAGTTCGGCGGTCCACAACCCGTTCATGACCGAGGCGCTGCTCACCGGGAGCATCACGCAGGTCGAACTGGACTACGGAATCGCTCCTTCGCCCTCACTGATCCTGGAGAACATTCTGGGTGAGGTGAGCGCTCTGCAGCGGTGAGTCCGCTCGCGGAGGATGTGAGCCTCATGTAGACTGAGCGGCCGCACGGCACTTCAGCCGGGCGGCCGCTTTCCTTTCGGCTGGACCATGCTGGTGTTCCAAAGGATGCGTACCGTCTCTTCCCCGACTCTCCCACCCTCCCCGGTGCCTCCGCTATGAACGACCCTTCCGAGCGCGTGAATTCGAGGATGGAGGGACTCCTCAGCCGACTGTCGGTCCCCGTCCTGGTCGCGGTGGGAGTTCTCGTAGCCGCGGGCGTGGGCGGCGGCGGCTACTACGTGTACCGCACGTACGACTACATCCAGCACGACAACGATTTCTGCATGTCGTGCCACCTCATGGCGGCGCCCTACGAGCAGTTCGCGCAGAGCGCCCACCGGGGGCTCGGCTGCAAGGCGTGCCATCAGCCCACCCTCCTGGCCCGTAGCCAGATGGCGTTGACCCAGGTCCTCGAGAATCCCGAGGAGCTGAGCGTGCACGCCGAGGTGTCCAACGAGCGTTGCGCCGAGTGCCACATCGAGGGGGATCCCGAGAAGTGGAGGCTCATAGCCAACTCCGTGGGTCACAGGGTCCACCTCGAGTCCGACGATCCGGTGCTTTCGGGGCTGCAGTGCGTGGAGTGCCACTCCACTTCGGTCCATGAGTTCGCCCCCATCGACCGGACGTGCGCGCAGTCGGACTGCCACGACGACAAGGTCATCCAGCTCGCCGCGATGAGTGACCTCACCATCCACTGCGCCGCCTGCCACACCTTCGTGGCTCCCGTGCGTGAAGCACCCGAGGGCACCACCCCGGTCATGAGCGGAATGGACGCGGCCATCCTCCCCGACCAGGAGGAGTGCTTCAGCTGTCACGCCATGCGCACCCTGGCGGAGATGCCCGCCGACGATCCCCACCAGGGAGTGTGCGCCGCGTGCCACAATCCCCACGAGCAGTCCACGCCCGCCGAGGCGGCGGTGTCGTGCGCCACCGCGGACTGTCACAGCGATGTCCGCTCCATCACCCCCTTCCACGAGGGCGTGGAAGCCGTGGTGCTCGACGACTGTCTCTACTGTCATCAGGCCCACGACTTCTCCATCGACGGGAACGACTGCCTGGCGTGTCACCAGGGCGTTCCCGATGACGACTTCACCGTGCCCAGTCGGGCATCCGGCCGCGACGAGGCGCACCCCACCGTGCCCTTGGGCGGGCCGGACTCGGTCGCGGACCCGGACGGGTCCGTGCCGATGATGGGATTCGGGATCGGGTGGTGGGCCCATCAGAGTCTGGGTAGCCCGGAATTCCTCCACTCGGAACATCGTGGCGTGGAGTGCGGGAACTGCCACCAGAGCAGTGAGAGTCACGGGCAGCTGGTGGTCAGCACGCTGAGCGATTGCCGGGACTGCCACCATGCGGAGCCGGTCTCGCGGGACTGCGCCCGGTGTCATACGCCTGCGGACGCGCCCGGCGGCGTATCTTCCATCCGCAGGAACTTCACCCTTTCCGTCGGTACCTCCGGGCCGCGGCGGATGGACTTCGCCCACCAGCCCCACGAGTCCGTGGACTGCGGGGCGTGCCACACCCAGGGCCTCGCCCTGGACGGGAGCGGCGCGGACTGCGCCGGGTGCCACGAGGACCACCACCAGGCCACGGCGGAATGCGCGTCGTGCCATGATCGCGCGCCCACGTCGGCCCACCCGGCCGCCGAGGCGCACGTGACGTGCATGGGGTCCGGGTGCCACACGGATCCTCCCATCCAGGGTGTGCCCCGCACGCGGGAGGTATGCCTGGGGTGCCATCAGGACCTGGGCGACCACCGTCCGGGACGGACGTGCGCGGAATGCCACACGCTCCCCGATCCGCGAGCCCGCTGAGAGGAGGGTCGTCAGCATGAGTCTCACAGGTAGCCGGTACGGCCGGAAGCGGAATGTGATCTCGTCCGTTGGGGGTCTCCTGTGCATGGTCGCGTGCATGGGGATCCCGGCGAGCGCGGCGGCGCAGGGCGTGCGAGGGTGGGTGGGGAGCACCGTCCAGGTGGTGGAGATGCGCCCGTTGGCCCTGGACACCGTGCTCCGGAGCGAACTCACTCTCGACGCGCTCGGCCGGCCGGTCTTCGACGGCAGGCTCGTCACCTGCGCCCTGGAGGATCTCTGCACCCTCTACGCCCTGGGACCCCAGCGCTGGACGCTGGCGGCCACGCAGGACGTCAACCTCACGGCATGGGGATTCGGCGTGGAGGGATTGAGCGTCACGACGCTCCTCCGTGCCCGCGCCCGCGCCGGTGACGCCTTCGTGTGGCCCCGCTCCGACGACCGCTTCGACGCCCTCCTCGGATACGCGCAGCTCGTACGCGGACGGGTTCGCGCCCGGGCGGGCAGGCAGGAGATCCGCTCCGGACTGGGCTTCGCCGCCTTCGACGGCGCGAGCGTCTTCTGGACGCCGGGCCGATGGGCGATCGAGGCGTATGGAGGGTGGAGCCTGGCGCGCGGTCTCCGCGAGCCGGGCTACGACGCCTTGAAGGGGCTGGAGAGTTACCTCACCGACCAGAACGTGCACGTGGTGGGAGGGAGCGCGGGATACCGTCATTCCCTGACGGCCGCCACGGTACGGTACCAGAGGGAGATCCACGCCGACCGGGCTTCGCTCGTCTCGGAGCGGGCGTCGCTCGACGTGACCTCCACCCTTCCCGGCGTCCGCCTCTCCGCCGCGTTGGACTACGACTTCTCCTTCCAGCGAATCGGGAAGAGCCATCTCTCGGCCACGGTTCCGCTGGGGGGTGGGCACTGGCTCGTCGAGGCCACGGCCCGCAGATACGTGCCCTACTTCCAGCTCTCCACCATCTGGGGGTACTTCGAGCCGGTGGCGTACACCGAGGCGGAGACCCGCGTGGGTTGGTCCCCTTCCTCGGATCTCGGGATCTGGCTCGGAGGAGGATGGCGCAGCTATGGAGACGCGGGGGCCACGGTGGTCCTCCAGCCCCTGCGGGACGACGGGTGGCGCGGATCCGCGGGAGTCCAGTGGCATCCCATGACCCGTCTCGCGGTGGAGGGACGGTATGTCCTGGAATGGCTCCCCGGAGGATTCCTGAACTCCGCCGACGCCGTGGCACGGTTCCGGGTGCGGGAGGGTCTCGGGGTCGCCTTGTCGGGCACCACGTTCCAGCAGTTCGAGCAGTTCCGGCTCGGGGAGGGTCGGGCCTTCGGCGGAGGGCTCTCCACCGACGCGGAGCTCACCGACCGTCTCTCGTTCACGGGGGGTGTGACGGTGCTCCGGCACCGCACGCCGGACTCGACGGTGGAGAGTCCGTGGAATCAGACCCGGGGTTGGACGTCGCTGCGGGTGGGCGTGGGCCGTGAACCCGGACTCGAGCGGGGAGGAACCCGATGAATACGCGGGGATGGAACGTCGTCGGCTGGCGTCCGGTCGGGGTGGTCCTGGCCGTCACGCTGGTTCTCGGGGTGGGTGTGGCGGGCGGGGTCCGGGCCCTTCAGGAGGATCGCTTTCCCCACGAGCGCCACCAGGGTCTCTTCCCACTCTGTACGGGGTGCCACCAGGGTATCCCTGCGTCGGACGAGGCGGACTACTATCCCTCTCCCGAGGCGTGCGCCCGCTGTCACGACGGAGATCAGGAGGAGCGGGTGGAGTGGTCGCCTCCCGTGGCCGTCGCCGACAACGTGACCTTCTCCCACGCGGAGCATGCCCGGAGCCTCGAACGCGAGGGGGATCCCGCGCAGGTGTGTGAGGGGTGCCACTCCGAGCCGGGCCGCGGGCGGATGTCGGTTTCCGAGGGGATCCAGCTCGGCCAGTGCTGGAGCTGCCATGAGCACCGGTCCACCGACCACCAGGTCGACGCCGACTGCACCACCTGCCACGTCCCTCTCGCGGAATCGCGTTTCACTCGCCTCCAGATCGAAGACATCCCGGTTCCGGCCGACCACGAGATCCCCGGCTTCCTTTCCGAGGAGCATGGGCGCCGGGCCTCCACCGAGGGGGCGCGGTGCGCCACCTGTCATACGCAGGATCGATGCGCCGCCTGCCACGTGGACGCGGATCGTGGAGAAATCCAGGCGATCCCGGCGGCGCCGGCCCAGATGGAGCTGCCCCCCGCGGTGGCCCACTACAACGAGCCTTCCAGCCACGAGGACGCCGCGTGGCTGGAGAACCATCGGTCCGCGGCGGGTACCGCGGCTGCGGAGTGCGTGACGTGTCATACCTCCGACGATTGCCGTGCATGCCACGTCGCGCCGGTTCCCGGGGCGGTCGCGGGTCTGCCGTCACGCAGCCAGGTGGTGGCGCCCGGCGTGGGAGTGACGGCGCACGCCCCGGATACCCACGAGTCGCTGTTCTTCATGGGGATCCACGGGAGTGTGTCCGCGGCTTCGGGCGCGAGTTGCGCGACGTGCCACGAGCAGACGTTCTGCGTCGCCTGCCACGACGGACCGGCGAACGGTGGATACCATCCTCCGAGCTTCGTGAGCCGGCACTCGGCCGCGGCCTTCGGAAGGACCTCCGAGTGCTCCACCTGCCACAGCACGGAAGTGTTCTGCCGCGCGTGCCACCAGGAGAGCGGGCTGACCGGGTTCGGCCGCCTCGGGCCCGGATACCACGACGCCGAGCCCCTCTGGCTCCTTCGCCATGGGCAGGGTGCACGCCAGAACCTCGAGTCGTGCGTGAGTTGCCACCAGCAGAACGACTGTACACAGTGCCACGGGGTCCTGGGTGCGTTCAAGATCAATCCCCATGGCCCTGATTTCGATGCCCAGCGCGCCTGGGAACGGAGCCCCCGAGCCTGCTTCGCCTGCCACGCCCGCGCGCCCATCAACGGGAGCAGCCCATGAGTACGAGACTGACGATGACGTCGGTGTTGGCGTTGGCCGTCCTGGCGGGGTGCAGGCCGGACGACCAGCGAACCGAAACGTTCGATCCCGCGGAGGCGGCACAGCACCGCGAGAACTTCTCGCCGGAGGTGGTGGCGCATCTGGACAGCGGCAGCGCCTCGTACCGTCGGGACGACTTCGCGGACGCTCGTGATCACTATCGGGCGGCCACGGAGATCGACCCGGAGATCGCCGCGGCGTGGTTCGGGGTATACATGGCGGAGCACGCGCTCGGGAACGACGAGGCGGCGGCGGAAGCGTTGCGGCGAGCACAATCGTTGGTCCCCGGGGCCACGCTGATGAAACCCAGTGGAGCGGATTCGATTCGATGAAGTGGAGATCTATGGGTCGGGGAATGGTGTTTTCGTTCGGGGCGGCCCTCGTCGCGGGGGCCTGCGGTCACGACTTCGAGCCACCCGACCGGGCGGAACGGGTCCGGGAGGCCGAAGCGCAGTATTCCGTCACGATGTTCGACTCGGTGTCCTGGAGCGCCGACAGCGTGCGGGATTTCCAGGGGAACACCGTGTACGCGGAGAAGTGTCGCCGGTGCCATGGAACGATGGGGCGGGGGGACACGGAGTACGCCCGTGAGCGCCGTCTGGAGATGCCTTCGCTCGTGGAGCCGGATTGGCCCCTCGCGGCGCTGGACACGCTTCGACACGTCGTGTACGTGGGGCACGAGGAGGGGATGCCCGTGTTCGGGAAGGCGGGGATCACGCCCCGGGAAATCGACGCCGTTTCCTTCTACCTGGTCCACACGCTGCGCCCCGACGTCCTGGGCGCGGCGGGTGGGGCCCCGGACGAGAGGGAATAATCCCCACATCGGTATCCGTAGGATACCGACAGCGACGACGGGGCGTGTCCTACGATACTCCTACGCAGGTACGAATCCAGGATCGCTCGCAGGCGCAGGATCGCTATTCGGTAGCGTCATCGTCCTCCCGAGGACGAATCAGATAGATCAGCATCGCGTTCCGAGATGACCGGGCCGTGGGGTCGCCCGGTCTCCGGATCCGGGGATCATCATGCGATCACTGCCTGCGTACCGACTCACTTCGAGGGCCTTGGAGGCCGTCTCGGGCGTGAACGGTGCGTGTGGAAGGATACTCCTGTCGTTCAGTGCGGCGGGAGGAATCGCCGGCGGGGGACTCATGATCGGCGTCTTCACGCTCACGGGGAAGGTCGAACCGGGATTCCAGCTCCTGGCCGCGCCCGTGCTGTTCATCCTCGGAGCCCTCGGTGGCCTCTTCCATGGCTGTGTGTTGGGCGTGGCGGGCCGGCCACGCTCGCTCACCGCCATGGGGGCGTGGCGCTACTGTGGTCGGTCCCTCCTGTTCCTCGTCCCCGTCCTCGGCATCGCCTGGGTCATCACCTCGGGGATCTCACTCACCGCCGCCCTCGTGACCCACCCCCGGCTCATGTGGATCATCGCGGCGGGCGGGTCCATCCTCTTCGGCCTCGTGGTGTGCGGCTGGGCCGTGGTGGAGGGTGAGCGGGCGTTGTTGCGCCTCGTCCGCCGATGGCGGGACGCCCGGGTGGGCGTTCCTCTTCTCGCGGGCGTCGCCGTGGTGGCGTTCTTCGTCTTTCTCGGACGTACCGTTCCGGTCTCGAGGGGCGACGTGGTGATCGGGCCTCTGATGGCGGGCGTTCTGGCGGGAGGCGTCACGGTGTGGGTCGGCACTCCCGCCCTTCTGGGCCTGTTCCGCCTCCTCCATCCCCGGGACGGCGTACGGGTCTCCCACGACGGGGTGAGCCGCTCATGAAGACGGGTACGTGGGGTGGTGTCCGGCACGGGAATGCCGGAGCGGCCGCGGCCTTGTTGCTCGCGATGGTCGCGGGTTGCGGGGGGGAGCGTCCGCAGGAGGAGGAGGTTTCCGGCGACGCGTTGGCGGGGACGGAGGCTACGACGACTGAAGACTCCCTCGCCGCCGAGGCGCCGGAGGACCTTCCCCGCTGGCGGACCGCCCCCGTCGAGCTCCAGTTCGCGGCCCACCGGGAGCGGTTCACCCATGACCCCCACGTGGAAGTCGGCTGTTCCGTGTGCCACGCATCGGTTCCCGGGCACACCGTGCACGCCACAGAGGAGTGCTCGCAGTGCCATGGCGCGGTGAACCTCGCGTCGCGCAGGAGATTCCGGGAGGGGGAGTGCCTGGCCTGCCACCATGCCGCGGACCAACGGAGAAACTGCACACAGTGCCATGCTTCGGTGGCGCCGAGGACGGTGCAGAGATCCGTCCGCCTCGAAATCTCGGGTGAGTCCCGAGAGCGGGACCTTCCCTTCGACCACGCTCGCCACGTCGATCGCCGATGCGGTGAATGCCACGAGGAGACGCCCGCCCGTCCGGCCACCACGGAGTGTGGGGCATGCCACCAGGAGCATCACGAGCCGGGCGCGAGCTGCCTCACATGCCATCCGACGACGACGCGTCGGGACCACGACCTGGACGCCCACCTGGGATGCGCGGGAGCCCGATGCCACTCCGACGCGACCCTCGACACCATGGCCGACGACCGGGGTGTGTGCCTGGTGTGCCACCAGGAGCAGGAGGAGCACGAGATGGGTCAGGAGTGCGCCACGTGCCACCAGGTCCGCTCCGCGACTCGCCCCTTCGACCGGGAGTCGGCGCGATGATCCTTCGATGGGGCAAGGTCGCCGGTACGGCGTTCCTGGTGCCGCTTCTCCTCCTTCCCACACGCGCCGGAGCGCAAACGCTCCCCACGGTGGAGGATTGCGTATCGTGCCACCTGGAGCTGGACGATGACCGCCTGGTGGATCCGGTCCGCACCTACGGGGAGGACGTCCACGCGGCGGCGGGGTTCGGTTGCCTCGCCTGCCACGGCGGCGGCGGGGAGCATCTCGATCCGGCGGCGGGGTTCCTGAGCGCGCCCCTGCGGAGCCGCATACCGGAGATGTGCGGACGCTGTCACTCCGACGGCGCCTTCATGCGCCAGTTCAACCCGCAGCTCCGGGTGGATCAGGTTCCGGAGTACTGGACCTCCGTCCACGGGCAGCGGTTGCGTGACCTCGACGATCCCGACGTGGCGACGTGCGTGGACTGCCATCCCGCGCACCGGATCCTGCCTCCGTCCAATCCCGCCTCCACCGTATACGCGGCCAACGTTCCCGAGACGTGCGGACGGTGCCATGCCGATCCCGACCACATGGCGGGGAGGGACGTCGCCACGGATCAGGTGGACAAGTACTACGGGAGCGTCCACGGCAAGCTCCTGACCGAAGACGAGGATCTCTCCGCCCCGGTGTGCAACGACTGTCACGGGAATCACGGGGCGGCCCCGCCCGGGCTCACATCCGTGCGCAACGTGTGCGGACAGTGCCACTCGGTCATGGGGGACTATTTCGACCAGAGCGGCCACGTGGAGATCTTCCGGGAGAACGGTCTTCCCGGGTGCGCCACCTGCCACGACCATCACGCCATCCAGCCCGTGGACGAAGCCTCGCTCGGCGACCGGTCCGTGGAAGTGTGCATGCGTTGCCACGAGGAAGGCGACTCGGCGGGGAGTGCCTTCGACACGATGGCCGGCGTGCTGGATTCCCTGGAGTGGGAGGTCTCGGAGGCGGAGGGGATTCTGCTGGACGCGGAGGACCGTGGGATGGAGGTGAGTCAGGCGCTCTTCGAGCTGGAGGACGTGACCAACGCCCAGACCCACGCCCGGAGCGCCATCCATACCTTCAAGGTCGACCCGGTGCGCACCGAGGCCCAGGCCGGGTTCGTGATCACGGATCGCGCGCGGGATCGGGGGGTGGCGGCGCTGGCGGAGTACGACTTCCGGCGCATGGGGCTCGGCTTGGCGGCCGGGATCATCCTTCTTCTGGTCATGACGCTCCTCTTCAAGATCCGGGAGGCCGACGCGAGGATCGCGGAGTTGCTGGCGATGATCGGCGGGTTCTTCGACACCACCATGGGGGCCTCCGGCGGGATGCCTCCCACCCACGAAGCGATGCGGCTGGCGGCCTGCGGCATCCTGCTGGAAGCCACCTACGTGGACGACAGCTTCTCGGACGAGGAGCGCGGACACCTCATCGAGCTCATACGCACCCGCTACGGACTCGTCCGCAGCGAGGCCGACGAACTCATCGCGCTGGTACAGGCTCAGCGGAGCGGGCCGGTGGAGCTCGGACGGCTCGCGGACCTGGTGTCGCGCCACTATTCGGAGTCAGAACGTCGGGCTCTGGTGAAGGAGTTGTGGGGACTCGTGTACTCGGATGGAGTGCTCACGGAGCGGGAAGTGAGCTTCATGAGCCAGGTGGCCAAGCTGCTCCACGTGGGTACCGAGGAGGTCGCAGCGACGCGGCGCGAAGTGGAGGCTGGATGAGCGGGGGCGGTACTACACCCACGGAGAAAGCGTAATGGACGACAAGAGTGATCGCACCCGTTCCGATCTCTCCCGGAAGGGATTCGTCGACTGGTTGCTGGGCACCAGCCTGGGCGCGTTCGTGGTGGCCGTCGTGTACCCGGTGGTGCGGTACGTCATTCCTCCCGAAGTGCCGGAGTCCGCGGTGAGTTCCGTGGCGCTCCCCTTCGGTGCCGACGACCTTCCCCCCAACGCGGGGCGTATCTTCAAGTTCGGGTCCAGGCCCGGGATCATCGTGAAGACGCCCGGCGGCGAGTTGAAGGCCTTCTCCGCGCGTTGCACCCATCTGGATTGCACCGTCCAGTTCCGCGACGACCTGGGCCACATCTGGTGTGCCTGCCACAACGGGCACTTCGACCTCAACGGGCGCAACATCGCCGGTCCGCCGCCCCGGCCCCTGCAGGCATTCGACGTGAACGTCCGGGGTGGGCAGATCGTCGTGAGCGTGAAGAGCTGACGGCCATGGACCGAACTCCCTCCGGGCTGATCGCGTCCCTCGTCTCCTGGCTGGACGACCGGGTGGGCTTCAGCGCCCTGATGCCCCTCATCCGGAAGAAGGAAGTGCCCATCCACCGGCACTCGTTCTGGTACTACATCGGCGGAATGGCCCTCTTCCTCTTCATGCTCCAGATCTGCACGGGAATCCTCCTCCTCCTCTACTACCGGCCCAGCGCGGAGGGGGCCTACGAGTCGGTGCAGTTCCTCATGGCGGAGGTGCAGTTCGGATGGCTGGTGCGGTCCATCCACTCCTGGGGCGCGAACCTGATGATCTTCATGGCCTTCGTGCACCTCTTCAGCGTGTTTCTCCTCAAGGCGTATCGGGCCCCACGTGAGCTCACCTGGATGACCGGCGTGGCCCTCCTGGGGGTGTCCATGGGGTTGGGGTTCACCGGGTATCTCCTTCCCTGGAACGAGCTGGCGTTCTTCGCCACCCGGGTGGGGACGGAGATCCCCGGAGTGATTCCGGTGGTGGGGCCGTTCGTGCGAAACCTGCTACGCGGTGGCGAAGATATCTCCGGCGCCACGCTGACGCGCTTCTATGCCTTCCACGTGTCCGTGTTGCCGGCGTTGGCCTTCATGCTGGTGTCCCTGCACGTGCTCCTGGTCCAGCGCCATGGAATGAGCGTGCCGCCGAGCATCGAGGCCGAGGGGGGCCCGCGGCGCACCATAAAGTTCTTTCCCCAGTTCCTCATGCGGGATCTGGTGGGATGGCTGTGCGCGCTGGCGCTCCTGGCGGCGGCCGCCGCCTTCCTCCCGGCGCACCTGGGAGTCAAGGCCGACCCCTTCGCGCCGGCCCCGGTGGGGATCAAGCCCGAATGGTACTTCATGTTCATGTTCCAGACGTTGAAGTACCTTCCCAGCCACATCCTGGGAATCGACGGGGAGCTGGTGGGGATCCTCGGGTTCGGTCTCGCCGGGCTGGTCCTCCTCGTGGTACCGTTCCTGGACCGCCCGCAGGCGCCCGACGCACGTCCTCGAAGGCTCTGGACCTACCTGGCGTTCGTGGCCCTGGGGTACATCCTTCTTCTGACCTACCTGGGATACACGGTGGATCCCAGCACCTGAGAGGAATACATATGAGCGGGTCCGGATTCACCCTCGACGTGGTGCAGCGCGAAGGGTTCCAGTTCGACATCGACTTCGGCGATCCCACCTGGGACGTGCTCCACACCGACGAGCCCGCCCCATTGGGGGAAGGGAAGGGGCCCAACCCGGCCCGGGTCCTGGCCGCCGCCGTGGGGAACTGCCTGGCGGCGAGTCTCCTCTTCTGTCTCCAGAAGTCCCGTGTGGAGATCTCCGGCCTCCGTGCGCGCGTGGAGGGCTCCATAGAGAGGAACGACGCCGGCCGCCTCCGGATCGCGGGGATGAAGGTGGTCCTCGAGCCCGAGCTCGGGGACGCGCCGCCGGCCCGCCTGGAGCGGTGTCTCGAGATATTCGAGGACTTCTGCGTGGTCACGCAGAGCGTCCGTGAAGGCTTCGACGTGGAAGTGGAGGTGTCGACTCCCGGGGGCGAATGACTTGACCCCGAACACGTTCGGGGTAACTTTTTCTGCTCCGGTGGCGGCACACCCACCGGAACACGCCTCGCTAGCTCAACTGGCAGAGCAACTGACTCTTAATCAGTAGGTTCGGGGTTCGAGTCCCTGGCGGGGCACTGGCCGGGAGTCCGCGGAAGACGCGGGCTTCCGGCTTTTTCGTGTCTCTGGGGCAGGGCTCCCTCGTTCGATTCCGTCCGATCCACCAGAGCCACGGCTGGTCGGGCGGCTGCGAGAGCCCAGGGGCGGGCCACCCGCCCCCGGGCCACCCGCCCCCCGGCCGAC
>Ga0224501_10000612_pt1 | contig 27813 bp, 20 predicted proteins | sample SF_Oct11_sed_USG_4_FD_169105 | JGI IMG/M metagenome (GOLD analysis project Ga0224501, IMG submission 169105) | Sediment microbial communities from San Francisco Bay, California, United States - SF_Oct11_sed_USGS_8_1 | ecosystem: Environmental > Aquatic > Marine > Sediment | place: USA... | reverse complement strand
GTTCGGCGGTCCATTTCTTCGTCGGTCAGGCTCATTCTTCCTTTTAAGAAGAGGAGTTTGTTTTCTGCGATGGAGATGGCCTGTTGATTTCCGGTCTGCTTGCCCAATTGCAGAGAGATGGCAATTTCTTTAAGGGAGTTATCCCACTCTTTCATATGTTCGTAAACACTGGCAAGATTGAGATGCGCTTGGAGGTAATCCGGTTTTAATGCGATCACTTTCCGGTAGTTCTCTGCCGTTTCAGGTAATTTCTGGAGGTACCAGTATTCCAAAGCAATCTTGAATAATATTTCAGGATCGGTCGGTTTCAGCTTGGACGCTTTTTGATATTCTAAAATGGCTAGTTCGTTTTTTTTGGATTTGCCATAGGCTGAAGCCAGACTGAGGCGTGCGTCAAGGTGATTGGGGTCCAATTTCAGAGTCTTTTGGTAGGCCGCTATAGCATTTTTTCTTTGTCCCCACTCCTCGTAGATCGAACCCATTCGGTAATGTGCTGGAATGAAGTTGGGGTCAAATTTCAGTGCACGATTTAGAATTTTTACGGCTTCTTCATAAGCCCCTATTTCCTGTTTCTTGAAAGCCAGCTCAGTCAATTCTGCCGGATCGGTGACTCCCCTGGGAATTCCGGAGTCCTCCTCGCTATTGCCGCCTCCCTGGCATGCGGACAGTATCCATGCCATTACCAATAATAAAATCCAGTTTGTAGGTTTCAAAATGGAAATTTGCCTATGAGGTTTAATCCTCAATTGTTGTGGCAGGCTTGTCAAGAAAGGTCCCCAGTTTCTTTTTGAATTGTTCGGTGACAAAATTTGAATCATTGGTATTTGAAATGATATGTGGAGTGATGAATAGCATCAACTCTGTCTGATTGACTGTATTCGAGTGTGAGCTGAACAGTCGCCCTAAATAGGGGATATTCATTAAGAGGGGAATGCCTGATACGGTTTCATTTTCGGTGGTTCGCATCAGGCCGCCCATTACCAGAACCTGATTATCCTTGAGGACGACCTCGGTTTTTATCGTTCGAGTAGTGAAGGACGGTGTGGTGGTGACTCTGTCTCCAGAAACCCCGGTTGCGAATTCGGGCCCCAGATTACTGACCTCTTGATCAATTTTCAGATTTACGAAATTATCGGAATTGATTTTGGGGAGAATTCCCAGTTTAATGCCGACACTCCGAAACTGGATGGAGCTTTGCGTTAACGGTTGCCCGGCTGTGGGTGTGCTGATAGAGGCGCTTGAAATAGGGATATCGTCAGCAATGGAGATATTCGCCTCCTTATTGTCTGAAGTGATCAGGATCGGGTTAGAAACGATTTTGACTTTTGCGTCGGACGCAAAGGCTTGAAGCAATCCTATGAACCGGTCCTTTTGTTGAACAAAGAAGCTGGCGCCGGGGGCAAACAGGGAAGTCGCGGTGTTGGCAATTTCCGCTCCCAAAGTGCTGGAGGATCCGGTGCCGCCGCCCCCGATGATTTTATCTCCGCCGTTAATTCCCCGGTTTCCTACCGTGCCTTTTAATGCCCATTCGATTCCCGTTCTGGTTTCCTCGTCGATTACCAAATCCAAGATCAACACTTCAATCAGAACCTGTTGAGGCAGGAGGTCCAGTTTTTTGATGATTTCCAGCACGGTGGGGTAGTTTTTGGCCTCAGTCCGGATGATCAGAGAATTGGTATCCACGTCAGGAATTATGTGAATTTCACCAATTGGACCGCTTTCAATCCCACCTTGAACCTTAAGAGATGTCTTTTTTGCCGATAAATTTGAGAGAGGTGATTTGTTGGCCTCTTTTTCATTTGAATTTGTTGGTTTGGCTTTTGGGGCCCCGCCGATAATGTTTTTTTGTCCCTTTTCGCCAAATATAGTATTTAAAACACCCGCCAGTTTCTCAGCCTCAGCGTTTTGGATGTAATAAACAAAAGTGCTGAGCTGACCTGCGGAGATGGGCTGATCCAGTTTTTCAATCCAGAAATCCACCCGCTCGATCACGTCTTCTAAAGCGCTGACCACTAAAATGGAGTTGATCCGTGCCAAAGGAATGAACATCAGCGATTTATCCAGGGAACTGGTGTAACCGATTGAGCTGAATATTCTATTTAATTCCTCGGCGACCATATCAGGGTCGGAATGCTTAATGGTATAAAGTTGAATGTCCGAGGAAGCGACTTTATCTGTATCCAAAGCTTCCACCACATGTGTGATCTGCTGGACCGTTGAGGCCAGATCGATCAACATCAATATGTTGGTTTCCGGGACATCCAATAAAACTCCGTTCTGGGTGATCAAGGGAGCGATGGTTTTTTTGATGGTCGCCGGCGGGAGGTTTTTCAGCGGAATCAACTGAATGACCACCCGGTCTTTGTCTGTGATTTGCGATTTATTTCCATAAAGCAGGTTTAAAGGTTTTTTGGAAGAATCGCGGATGGGAAGAAAACGGTAAAAATTCCCACTTTTTACCACCGTAACTCCGTTTACCGCCAGGATCTGTTCAAATACAGAATATAAATCCTTTGTGGGAACCTTTCGGAAAGTTTGTAAAGTTATCTTACCATCCACCTTTCCTTCTATGATGTAATTGATTTTTAATAATTCGCAAAAAGTGGTAATGACTTCGTAAATATTGGTTTGTTCAAAATTAAGCGTAAGATGTTTTGCCTGAATTAATTCGGGTGGAAGGGGAGGGGTTGGATCAAATATGCCCTTTGACGGAACAGTTTCTACCGTTTCTTTATTTTTAAGCACCACTTTCCTGGATGGAGCCAGTTCCTTTTCAATGATACGGGATGATGCTGTGGAAATGAAAAAGGGCTGATTGTTCTTATCCTTGACCATATGCCATGAACCATCGAACTCGTTTTCCGTAACCGTGCGGAGCCATTTGAACTTTTGGTTGAGGTATGCGAACGCCACTCTCTTGAATTGATCGCCGGGTCCCTTATACAACGGAACTTTTTCCTCGGTAACTTCAACAAGTTTTTCCACGATGCCTTTTGTCTCATTTTCAGGTAGAGAAAGGTCCGATCCAGTTTCCGCTTCTCCCAGGGGTTCGCTCGACTCAGCGATTCTTTCTCCCCTCGGTTGGGGCGGTTCGGGCAGGCGCATGGCATCGATGGGTTCATGATACGTTTTCTGCAACTGTTCCAATGCGGTTTGGTCGCTGGAACACCCATTCCAGGCAAGCATCAATATGAGAGTTAATGGTAATGCCAATAGTCGCTTCATGTTCGTTTGGTTTTCTCAGGCTTTCGTTGTTGAATAAATCCGCTTACCAGTAGTTGAGACTCCAATCTCTCCGGATCCTTTTTATTGATTCTTCGTATGGTCAGGTCTTCAATAACCAGGAATTTTTCATCGCTTTCGATGGACCGGATAAACCGGGATAAATCCTCCAGTGAGGACTTAATCGTTATTTGTACGGGAACCGTCAGCAGGTTCTCCGTATATTTTGTTTTCTCTGTTTTTACCTGCACCAACTGGACCTGGGCCTTTCGGGCCTTGTCCTCAAGTGATTTTTGCAAACCTGCCGCCGCCAGGGCCGGTTGCATGGGGGAGAGGAACAGTTTGTCAATTTCAATGGATAATTGACGATTGGCTTTTTCCTTCTCCCGGTAATACGACTTTTGATTTAATATTTCATGGTATTTGGTAATAAAATTAATTTTATTTTCGATATTTTGTTCCTGGCGTTTTTGTTCCCGAAAAAGAGGTTCGGCTACATATTCGGTGAACACGTAAGCCAGGACAAGTATTCCCGCCAAGGTTAAAATTATTCGTTCTCTTGGTGTCCAGCCTGGTTTCATCCACGAGGTTCCATTGTTGAGTGAATGGTAAATTGCTTTCCAAGAGGCTTCGTGGTTACTGAACCCTTGAATTGCGTGTTCTTTAAAAATTCCGATTCTTCCAGTTTAGGTATCAATTTGGATGGGGAGGCTGAATACCCCTGAATTTCCACACGGCTTTGCTTGATGGAAATGTGTGTTACCCAAGTATCCCCTGGCAGTTTCCGGCTCAATTCCTGAAGTAAAGGAAGCTTTAATGGTGATTGCCGGTCAATCGTATTAAACGACTCCATGTATCCCGACAGCGTCTCGTGCTCCTGGTCGATCTCCTGTAATTTGCCGACATGGGGCTTTATCGCTTCCAACTGGTGATTTAAAGAGGCCAATGTATTTCTATTTATATAATTCTGGCTCATGAGAAAACCCACAAAAACAGCCAGAATCAAAATTGATAAAATTATTGTAGATTTCCACTGCACTTTCTTTTTTATATTTTGACTGGCATAGGGATGAAGATTCAATTCGATCGGGTGAGAAAACAGGGGTTTTGATCCCAGGCATAGAGCTGTCATGTGCAATGATGGTATAAAATTCAACGGAGTGTCCTTTTGCAAAAAGGCAGGTAAGGCCGCTTGGGTTTTTACGCCGGTATGCCTTTCAATAGAGGCAACCATGGATTCTCCTCCGTACCCCCCTCCAAACAGGTGAATCCGGTTAACCGACTCCTCGCTTTCCAGTGATTTGCAGCCATAGAGGGTCGATTCCAATGCACCATTCAGGAACTCACCAAAGTTTTCCGTTACCTCGTTTGTCAGGGTTTCGGAAATATCGTCATCAAAAAATTGCTTCTTAAAATTTTCATCGGATATCGGTATGCTTCGACTGGTGATCAGGGTTTTTCCCTTGATCAGGGAAACATCCAGCCGGTTGGAACTGATATCGACGATTGCTTGAAGCTCCGGTCTTGTTTCTCGATTTTGGATCAGCAGATTCATCTGGCTGAATAAAGATATGTCCACCGTTTCCGGTTTCAGTTCCGATCGGGCCAGCCAGCGAAGATATTCTATGAGGGGTTCTTTTTTTGCGGCGGCCGCAATCACATGGCTCCGGCGGGAAGGAAGAGGGACCACATGATATGAAACTGCCATGGATTCCAATGGGAAGGGGAAATGCCGGTCCAGCTCCAATTGGATCATGGGATCCAACGCTTCCGCTTCCGGTGTGGGAAGATAGAACGATTGTACGGTAAAATGTGTACGGGGCAAGCTCAGGAAAACCTCCTTGGGCTTAACTTTCCCGGTTTTGAGAAATGATTTTAATTCTCTCGTGAACAGGTCTTCCACGGCCTCCATTCCCTCCTCAGGGTAAAGACGGAACCAATGCGACCGGACAATATGAGCCCCTCCCCAGGTTTTTGCCAAAAGAGTCAAGGCGGAGTGTTCGTCACGAATGTCGATACCTAAATAAAGTTCCGGCAAGCCGTTTATCTCCTGATAAAATTATCGTTCCAGTAACGTGTCAATAAAATTGCCTCGTTACCGGTACCCTGTTTCTCTATGATCGCCACCAACGTATGATGCGTCGGGCTGTTTTCGAATGTCCCGCTTGCTTCAATTCTGAAATGAGTGGACTTGGACTGGTTGTACCAGCCGCGCTCCTCTTTTTTTGACAGAATTTCCTCGACCTGATTCTCGGGATACATGATTTCGAGCACCGCCCGTTCGGCTGTATTGGGGTTGAATTGCTTCACCCCCTGCGCTGTGAAAATTCTGTTCAGCCCGGCTGCGTTATCCGAGCTGGATGATTCCTTGGGATCATAATCCCTAACACCAAAAAAAAGTTCGGGCGTTACTCCTTTTACCTGTAATAATTCTTCCAAACTGTCCAGCGGACCGTTTTTAGCGGAATACGCCGGGTGCAAACTTTGGTAATAATCCGACTCGGCTCCATTGATCCGGTGTTGGTCATCCTTGTCGATCCAGTCCAGAATGGAATCGACAACTGTATCCTGCTCTGATCCCACCGTAATGCCATTCGCAATTAATGCTTTGATCAGAACCTCCCGGGTAGCCGTATTGATATTAATTTTTCCGTTTTCATCGCGAATGGAGTAATGAAAAAATCCCTTTCCCAAAGGCAGGTCATTTCTCTGGGGTGGATCCGGTATTTCGAGTTCATTTTCCTGTTCCGACTTCTCTATTTTATCCTTCGTCGTTGGACGGGTTTGTAACAAGGGAATGGTGTCGGGAACCGCCAAGTTACCGCCCCCATTATTTTCCGAGACGAGAGGTCCGAAAAAATATCCCTTTTCCTCAGTCCATGAATGAAACTGAACATCTGCCAGAATTTCGGCCCGGGCCAGGCTCATTCCTGCCTTTGCGAGGTAATAGGATTCGGCATCCTCCTTGAAATTGCGAGTGGTATTGACCTCGGTTTTCATCGACAAGGCAAATTCTGTACCCAATACGATGAGTAGAACCATGACCCACATCACTAAGATCAGTGCAATACCGGATTCATTATTTTGGAGGCGCAACACTTTCCTCCTTTCCCTTCGCTAACCTATCAAAAACCATCCCTGTTTGAATGGGAATGAGAATTGGAGGCAACTCCACAGCCTGTGGGCTTTCATCTTCTTCGGGACTCCCCAATTCCCAAAGTCCCACGGAAAACTCTACGGCCCTGGGCAGGGGGATCGCGTCCTGTTGTTTGTCTATGCTTTTATTGTCACCTATATTGCTTTTAAAATCAAAGGGTTCTGTGATTATTTTATCGGTCCATTCGCCGGAAACCTTTATCGATTTTTCACCGGAGGCCTCATTAAATATTCCCATCTCCGATATTTCGTAATAGTATCGGAATTTTAAATAAGCTACATTATGTGAAATACGAAGGGTTTGACCTGTCTCCAGCCCGTCGGAACCGTGTTTGAAGAAGTTTGTTGGAGAAAATTTGCGTTCATTCAGCAGGATTTCCATCATTCCGGTGTCTTCGTTTTTCTGGAGATAAAAATGGACCTCATGCATCCAGGCGGAGTTCCTTTCCCCCATAAGGGTTTCGCTAAAGGTGACAAATCTCAGGGATTCAGGCAGACCCTCAAAGGCCAGAATTCTGGAGTCACTGAATTTTTCCTTGGAATCGTCCGGCAGGAGCGATTGGGACTCGTTGGGTACAAAAATAAGGTTTGCGGAGCGCAGGGTGGAGTTCAAATGTTCGTGGAGTACGCGGAGACGTTGCTGGATGTCGGCTTTTTGAGTTCCCGCTTCACGTGAGGCAACAGCCAGACGGACTGCCAAAAGGCAGAAAGTCACAATCACCGCAACTACCGCCAGGGAAATCAAAAGTTCCAGGAGAGTGAATCCTGATTCAGCTTTTTTCCGCCCGTTCATTTTGGCTCCAATCCTCTAGAATCCTTGGTTTTTATATTCTCTATCGGCTTGGGTTTGAACGGATTGGACGAAGGGGAGGAGGATGCTAATTGATCCATGGAGGCGACACGGGTTTCCCCCAGGTTTTGCAGGGAAACGAGCTGAACCTCTTTTTCCTGGCCTTTTTCCACCCAGAACACCCGTAAGGATATTTTTTGGAGCAGGATCCCGGCTTCCTCATTATTTATTTGGGATTCATAAGGAAGAATTTCTAATTGCCAGGAGTAGCCCTCCTGATTTTCAAATTCGCCTACTGCAAGTTCTGTTTTGAAGCTATCCAGTTCCAATTGGGTGATTTTTTGCTGTGCAAGGTAAACGGCTGTCATATACCGGTCGGACTGGGAGGCCTGATTCAATCCGCCTGAGAACATCTGGATCAGCGACAGAATACTCAAGGCAAGTATGGTCAGAGAGACAATAACTTCCAGAAGGGTAAATCCCTTTTCATTACGAGGCATGCTGCAGGTAGGGTTTGCCGGTGACCGGGTCTATGGTTAAGGCAAATGAGGGGGCGCCGGTACCGGTATCAGCCGGTTCGAGGAAAATGGTTCCCCCGCTGGTGTTTCCCAGAGGATAAAAGATCACGGAAAAAATACCTTCACTGACCGATTCCTCTCCATTAAAGAATTCCCTGAACTGAAGTGACCGGTCAAGTTGAACCGTTTCCACACTGTTATCGCTCGTTGGGTCAAAAACCCAGTACTGGTTTTTGTCAAGGTTTCCCTGAAACAGCAGGGGAGTTTTTTTAGCAACGGCCTGGCTTCGGGCCTGGGCAAGCATAGAGAAAATTTTGCGGGCAGAAGCGTCACTCTGGATCCGATCCAGGGTTTTCATGGCGAAAGGGGCCGTCAGCGCGGCGAAAAGACCCATCAGAACCAGTACCGCCATCATTTCTATCAGCGTGAACCCGTGGTCAGGAAATTTCCCGGGTTTATTGCTTTTCAATATTTTTCCAACTGACGATATCCATATCATTGCCTTCACCGCCTTCGATGTTATCCGCGCCATAGGAGACCAGATCGTAATCCCCGTGATCACCCGGGGATTTGTAATGATATTCATTTCCCCACGGGTCTTTGGGAAGCTCTTTTTTGAGATAGGGTTCCAGGGCTTTCAAACCTTCCTCATTCGAAGGGTATTTGCCTTTTTCCAGCCGGTACAGGTCGAGAGCCTGCCCCAGCAATCCAATTTGGGCCTGTGCATCCACCTGTTTGGATTTGTCCACATGACCGAAAAACCTTGGGGCGACCAACGCTGTCAAAAGAGCGATGATGCTGATGACCACAATAATCTCCAGCAGGGTAAACCCTCTGGAATTGGAAAGAGGTAGGGGAAAAACAAACTTCCTTACCTTCGTCATGAGACCTCCCTGGAAAAGTTAATGATTCTTCGCATTTAAATGATTATATCAGTGACTTCGATCATCCCTATAAGAATAGAGGCGACAATCAGGATAATACCTCCCCCGATGGTCAGGACCAGTATGGGGCCCAATAATTTCAGGGCTCTCTGGATGGCATTATCGACTTCCTTGTCATAGGTATTCGAAACCTTAATGAGCATGTTTTCCAGGTCTCCGGTCTCTTCCCCGACAACTATCATGTGCACCGCCAGGGGTGGGAAGGCCTTTGATTTTTGCAGAGGACGGGAAATGCCCTGCCCACTTTTTAATCCTTCCTTCAAGGGTTCCATTGATGAGGCGATGACTTGATTGTTGATCACGCTCCGTACCACGTCAAGAGATTGCAAAACCGGAACTCCGCTGTTAAGCAGGGATGCCATGGTTTGGGAGAACCGTGACATCTCAATTTTTCGGACCAGATCGCCGAACAAAGGAAGTTTTAAAACCAGTCGATCCCACAGGCCTTTTCCCAGGTCGCTTTTCAAAAATGCCCAGAAGGCGAGAATCCCCAAAACCAGCCCTATCCCAAAGGACCACCAATACTGACTCATGAGGGTGCTGGTGTTTAAAAGGATCCGGGTAATGAGGGGAATGGCGTCTTCTCTTCCCTCAAACATTCCTGAGAGTTTTGGGACGACAAAGGTCATCAAAAAGACAATTGCGCCGGCTCCAGCTGTCATAAGAATGGCTGGATAAATCATGGCGTTGACAATTTTGCCCTTGGTTTCTTCCGCGTTTTCCAGGAAATCCGCCAGGCGCTTCAAGACGACGTCTAAAACGCCTCCCAGTTCCCCGGCTCGAACCATGTTGACGTACATTTTTGAAAAAACATTGGGGTAGGCAGCCAGGGCGTCTGCAAACCGGCTTCCGGCGTGAACCCGTTTCTGGATATCATTAAAAATTTCCCGCGTTCTTTTTTTGTCCGTCAGCTGTGTGACGATAGTCAGGCTTTTATCCAAAGTCAGTTTAGAAGAAATCAGGGTTGCCAGCTGTTGGGTAAAGTTCATCAGTTCGACTGAAGAAATTTTAGGAATGGATAATGCGGTGGCCGTTGGAATGTTTAATTGTTTGAACCAGGATGGAGCCTCTCTTTCCTGAGTGATTTTGATCGGAAAGTAATCCAGATTGCGAACTTTTTGGAGAGCTCCCTGGTAATCGGTAGCTTCGATATCTCCCTCAATGATTTCCCCGCTTGAGTCGGTTGCCTTGTAAAAGTAGGTTGTCATAATGTAGGTGCCGATCAGCTATGGGTGACGCGAATGATTTCTTCCACGGTGGTGACTCCTTCAAGAACCTTGCGCCAACCGTCCTGTCTCAGTGTCTTCATTCCACATTGAACGGCACGTTCCCGAATTTCCTGACTACTGGCGTTGGAAAGTATCAATGGCCGGATTTCGTCGTTGATCACCAAGAGCTCATAAATTCCCGTTCGCCCACGGTATCCGGTCTGATTGCAATGCGAACAGCCTTTTCCGCGGTACGCATTAGGAGATTGAAGTTTCCCGAGGCCCATTTCCGAAAGTGCGCTTTCTTCCATGGTGCAGCTTTCCTTGCACTCTTTACAAATGACCCTGACCAGTCTTTGAGCGAGAACGCCCAATAGCGCGGATGAAATCAGAAAGCTTTCGATTTCCATTTCCTGGAGCCGGGTGATGGCCCCTGCCGCATCGTTAGTGTGGACCGTGCTGAACACCAAATGCCCTGTCAAGGCGGATTGAATCGCGACATCCGCCGTTTCGGAATCGCGGATTTCACCGATCATGATAACGTCAGGATCCTGGCGGACGATAGACCGCAGGCCATTGGCAAACGAGAGCCCTATTTGCGGCCGGATATGGACCTGGTTGACTCCTCTGAGCTGGTATTCCACCGGGTCTTCAATGGTGACGATTTTTTTCTCAGGCGTATTGATCTTTTCCAGACTGCCATACAAGGTTGTGGTCTTTCCGCTTCCTGTTGGGCCGGTGACCAGAATTTGTCCATAGGGCTTATGGATGAGTTCCTGGAATAATTTCAGTTCCTTTTCCGGAAAGCCCAGGTGATCCAGATTAACGATGATGTTTCCCCGGTCCAGAATACGCATCACCACGCTTTCCCCGAAAAGTGTGGGCAGGGTGGATACGCGAATATCGATATCCTTTCCCTGTGCCTGAATTCGGATACGACCGTCCTGAGGTAAGCGCCGTTCAGCGATATCCAAATGCGCCATAATTTTGATGCGGGTGACGATGGCAGAGTTCAATCGCTTGGGTGGAGCTTCATGCTCGTAAAGCATGCCGTCGATGCGGTATCTTAGTATTAAATCGTCGGCAAACGGTTCCAAATGGATATCGCTGGCGTTTATTTCAATCGCCTGATTGATAATATGGTTCACCAGTTTGATAACCGGTGCCTCTGAAGCAATATCTCGGATGTGTTCGGTGCTTTCCAGATCGACTTCAACGGTGTCTTCTTCCTGAATATTACTGACCATCCTTCCCATGGTGGAATGGCCCTTGCCATAAAAACGCTCGATGCCTTCAAGAATATCTTCCTGACTGCTCAGGTGGACCTCAATCTCTTTGCCCAGAGACACTTTTAGGTTCTCAAACGTTTCCAGATCGAAAGGATCGAAAGCGGCAAGCATTAATTTTTCGGTGTCCATTTTCAACGGAAGCACCAGCTTTTCTTTCAGGAATACTTCAGAAATTTCCAGGCCGGATATGGGCATGGTTTCTTTGGGAAACTCTGCGGCTTGAAGGTAAGGGAATCCCAATTCATGGCTTAGTGTTTCCAGAAGTACCTGACTATGAATATAGCCGTGGTCCACCAACACTTTGCCAAGATATTTTCCCCGATGAAAGTCGTTGCGCCGCACTTCTTCCAGTGTTTTTTCGGTTATTTTCCCATGATCGATCAGGATTTGTTCTATGGGATTTCTTTTTTTAAGCATGTTGTTTCCTTGAATTTTTAAAATCCCAATGATTTTTGCCTGAATATTGAATCGGCGTTTGGTGTTGATGGGGACGTGGAATTAGGATCTCCGGAATCTGGATTTCCAGGTAAGAGTGAAGAGTCTCCAGAATCAGAGTTGGGCGGAGGCGGCGTCAAGTCTAATAAACCCTGCTGTTGCGAGGTGGAAACAGTTGAGCCTGCCCCTGGAAAGGGATTCCCATCGGTTTTGTTTTTTTGAATTAAACCCCCTTCGGCTTTTTGAATCCTTTTCGTGTCAGGGGTTTTAGAAATCGTAAGCGTTAAGTCACTTCCTTCGATTGCTGAGAGCGTCGCGTGAGTTTTATCAATGGTATCAATCCGGAAGTGACCGAGAGTTTCTCCGATTTTATAACCTCTTCTCCGCGGTTTCAGGCCCTCCGACAATTTTCCACCTCTAATCTCGGAATACGTTCCCTCAAAAATTGCAACCTTTTGATCATTCATAAGCATGACCCCGGTCAATACCAACTTTGGAGGTGGCGCCATTAATTTGGGAGGTGGCGGTGGCGGCGGTGGGGGTGGCGGCGGTGGAGCCACGGCTACCTTGGGTGGAGCTGGTTTGGGTTTTTCAATAGGCTTTGGTTTGGGTTTTCGCTTTGGTGGTTCGGGGCGGTAGTATTTTTTCCGCTCTTTCCGGAATAAGTTGAGATTGGCTACCTCCTCTCCTACGGCAGATGAATACATCTCCCGGGAAAGAGTTTGAACGTTTAATTCCCTGGGCGTGGGGAGGACCTCTTCCCCTCGGATCGACGAAGGGTATTTCGGATTAAACCATAAATAACTTCCCCAGCCCGATAAAAGGAAAAGAATCAGGATCAGGGCAAAATTGATGATCGACAACTTTTTTCGCATAACTATCCAGTTACTTCTGGCTCAGACCTTATGTAGCCTATTCGTAGTATCAGTGGCAACGGATGCTGAATGTGCCTATCCCGCTTCTGTGGTACCGGGATATCCCTTTTGAACCGCTTATGGAGTTTCTTTATTATATACAATATTATATCGGAATGTCAGGTCAAATTCTCAATTCCAAAAGGTGTTAATCCTTTAAATTCAATTATTTGTTGATTTGAGGGGAGGAGGCGAATGATCCTGGGTCATGGCCGATCGTTCATATTAATCAAACGAGGACTTTCAGGTCAGGGAAGTTTTCTGCGAAAAATTAATATGTACCATTCTCATGACTGGAAAAAATCAAAATCCTTTCTGGCTTAGTGGCATATCAGCGGAGCCGGTTGCCTTCTGGCACTCGTTTAGACCGATTGCCACCAAGTTTTAACAGATCACATAAAACCCTTTCTCTTAATGAAGGACTCTTTATACTAATACTAGTAAGCGTATTTTGTAACCCGTCGGCTTTTACTGTGAAGGGGAGGTTGGAATGGGTCGAGCCATGAAGTTCACGCATTTGGACACGAAGGAAATCGAAACTACGGAATCTTACTTTTTCAATCAGTTTCTGGGCGCTCGCATTCAAAGCGGAAATGAGTCGAACGAAGGCTTTGACCTTATCATGGAACTGGGCCGGGACGAACAATGGCTCGATCAAAACTGGACTGAGGTCAAGAAAAACGATTTAAAATATGATGAAGATGTCAATCAGTACATCATCCTCACTCTGGCCGAACTGGCCAACCCGCAAACTCTTTCTTTAATTAACAAGTATCTGGTAAACATACGGTCGGATATTGGGCAGGAGGCCGTAGGCTTCGAGGATCGTGCTAAAACGTATCTGGCTTACAAGGTCAACGCCGATTTTCTCCTCCTTAACCTCGGTTTGTTTAATTCCGATTCCAACCTGCTGGGGGATGCTTATATCGACAAGGGTGAGACCTATTATTACTCAGCCGCCTCCAGTTTGAAGGCGATCAAAGGCGGGCGGTCTGGACTGTCCGATGTGATGGAAAAACTTTCCGATCGATTTGGAAAATATGTCGAAATATTGCGTGCAATGAAAAACCGGCACGAAAACTATTTCAGTTTTCATGTCCGTATTCCAGATGCAGAAATCCAAAGATTCGAAAAGGAGCTGGCGGAAGAAACGGCCAAACGCCAAAAACCTCCAACATCCTGAAAACTCTTTTAGCCTCCTCACCGTTTTTCTCTCCAATACCTGAATCATCAGTATCAGAAAACTGCCCTTATCAATTAAGGTTTCTTATATACTGATGAGGTTTCCCAATCCCAAGGAGGGCTCTGTGACTGGCTCGAACCCAACTACCCGGCATTTCGAATTTGTCATTATCGGCGGTGGCACTGCCGGTATCACCGTCGCCAGCCGAATTTTAAATGAAGCAGGCGATTCCTCCCTCGCCATCATCGAGCCTTCCGATACCCATTACTACCAGCCGTTGTGGACCCTGGTCGGCGCCGGGGTCGTGGAGAAAGAGGAAACCGCGCGGCCGATGAGCTCGGTCATCCCTGACAAAGCTACCTGGATTAAAGACCACGCCAGTGAACTGCTACCCGCGGAGAATGCTGTTCTCACCCGTGGCGGTCAACGGGTTGTTTACGATTATCTGGTCGTGGCGCCGGGAATCCAAATGAACTGGGATCATATCCCGGGTTTGCGAGAGGCTATCGGTAAAAACGGTGTGTGCAGTAACTTTGCCTATCAATATGCCGACAAGACCTGGGAGTTTCTCAAAAACTTCAAGGAGGGAAACGCGATTTTCACTTTTCCCGCTACCGAGACCAAATGCGGCGGTGCCCCACAAAAAATCATGTGGCTTGCGGAGCATTATTTGCAACAGCATCGTTTGCGCGATAAGGCCAACGTGATTTTCGCAACGCCCAAACCGGGGATTTTCGGCGTGCCGCATTACGCCGAAGCCCTGCGCAAGCTGGCTAAAGAACGTAACATCATCACCCGGTTCCGCAACAACCTTGTAGAGATTCAGCCCGATGCTAAAACCGCGGTTTTCGAAAACCTGGATACCGGTGAACGCGAAGCACTACCTTTTGAGTTTTTACACGTTACTCCTCCGCAAAGCGCCCCGGATTTCCTCCGGCAAAGTCCTCTGGCGGATGAAGAGGGCTGGTTAGATGTCGATCCCTACACCCTGCAACACAAAAAGTTCTCCAACGTGTTTGGTCTCGGTGATGCCAGCAATCTTCCCACAGCCAAAACCGGCGCGGCAATTAGAAAGCAGGCGCCCGTTTTGGTGGCCAACCTGCTGTCCTTGAGAGAAAACCTGCCGTTCACCGAACGATACAATGGCTACACTTCCTGTCCGCTGATTACCGGCTATGGGCGATTGATCCTGGCAGAGTTTGACTATGAAAACCAGCCGCAGGAAACCTTTCCCTTCGATCAGCGCAAAGAACGCTACAGTATGTATCTGCTCAAGCGTTATGTATTGCCTCTTCTCTATTGGCACGGCATGTTGAAAGGCCGGGCCTGAACCGTCCTTGTCTCCTATTCGCCCAAAATTTCTTTTTAATAACCTTGTAGAAAATTAACCAGATTTACCGTGGCTGGTCAACTTTTGTGAGCACCTGTATGAAAATATGGACATATGCAGTTGCCCGAATGAAACTCAGCAAAAAATAATCAGGTATATTTCAATGGCTTATCTATCCAGTTGGGCCTTCCGTAACTTGGCACATGGTTTGCACCTAACCTAGGTAAATATAGGATTTTCCAATTGTAAACCTAGTTGAAGCCAAAATTTGAAACCTTTGATGAACCGGTAATTGTTTCGAATCGACAGGCGCCAGGAGTTTTAAATGGACAGTATGAATTCAAGTTTAAAAGGATGGATGTTTTTCCCCAACCAACCCGGGGTTTCCATAACGATCCTGGTGATAGCGTTGATGGCTGCCTTATATATGGGGCGATCATCCATGCATTATGTAATTACTCAATTTATGGGGATGATCTACTCGATGTTTCGTATCACTTCACGTTCTCTTGGGCAGGGGGTTCATAAGCTGAAGGAGCGTAATAGAGAGGTCCTTCTCGAGTTGGGCAAGGAACAGGTCGAAGGCAAGATTGAACGTGAATTTTTCCGTATCAACGCCATGGTTGAGCGTGACCTGGGAAAATATCCCGCTCTCCAGCGGCTGATGTCCGACCAGATTTCACATATCGATGAAGATTACAAGAAAAGTGGTCAGGTCCTGCCGCCTCCGCCGGAATGGGTGGAAGCGGTTGAGGCGGTGGCGAAGCTTAAAGTGAATCATAAAAGCAATCCTCTTACCGCCAATATTCTGGGAAGTATCCATGATGCCTCTCAGAAACATCAAAAGCAGGTGATTACGGAGTTCCGGCAGACGGTGGCGCAAAGGCACAAGCTGTTGCAGGGAATGCGGCCTTATTGGCGGCGACTTTCCAACACCATCGAAGAAACCGGTAAAACAGTACAACGGCTGATCGATCGATCCAAGGAGATCGATAAACATATGGGACAGTATGAGGAGATTTGTCGCGGCTCGCTGAAAGCCGAGCGAATGCTCAAGTCTTCCGCATCCATTCAATTCTCATATGCCCTGCTGGTGGTTCTGATCGCCATTGGAGGCGCCATAATCAACTTCAATCTGATCGCCCTGCCGATGTCTGAAATGGTCGGTGCGACGGCGCGAATTGGCTCCTTCAAGGTTTCCGAATTCGCCGCGCTGGTAATCATTTTGGTGGAAATGTCTCTGGGTATTTTTCTGATGGAAGCTTTGCGGTTCACCCGAATGTTTCCGGTGATCGGAGCCCTGGATGACAAACTGAGAATCCGCATGGCCTGGATTTCCTTTTCTTTTCTTTTGACTCTGGCTGGGGTGGAAGCGGCTCTGGCATTTATGCGCGACCACATTGCGGCGGATCTGAGCGCCCTTCGCCATTCGCTGACTGCGGGCGGCGTGGAAAAGGTAGTGGAAGTGACCGGTATCAACAAATGGATTCCCATGCTGGGTCAAATGGTTTTGGGTTTTATCCTTCCCTTTGCCCTGGCGCTTGTGGCCATTCCTCTTGAATCCCTGGGGCATTCCGCACGAGTGGTTTTTGGGGAAATACTGATCATTCTTCTTCAGGGAAGCGCCATGGCGTTACGGGCTGTCGGGAGCGGAGTCAAGCATTTGGGCAAATGGTTGACCCATGTGTACGACGTGCTTATTTTCCTGCCTCTCTGGATTGAACGTATGGTGAAAAATCAACCTTTCCAGACGACAACTAAAAAACGGGCGGGTGAAAATGGTAATGGGGCATCCCATATTGAATTGACTGAAGCCGAACTGGAAGTAGAGGTGTCCAAATGAAAAAAATATTAATAACACTGCTCATGAGTTTTTGTTTATTGACAACGGTTTCCTGCACGAACACCGCAAGTAATGGCAACGGTCGTGGGGTTTATCTGCTACTGGATACTTCAGGCACGTATACCAAGGAGTTGAAAAAAGCCCAGCAGATCATCAACTATTTACTGGGAATATTGGGGCCTGGCGATTCTCTTGTCGTGGCCCGAATCGACAGTGGCAGTTTCAGTGAAAAGGATATTGTCGCGAAAGTGACGTTTGATGCAAGGCCTTCCCTTTCCAATAATCAGAAAAAGATTTTTGCCGAAACGGTGGACAAGTTCGTCAAAAATGTCAGGAGCAGTAAATATACTGATATTTCCGGCGGTCTCTTGCAGGCGATCGAATTTCTGAACGAAGTCGATGCGGCTGAAAAGCACGTCCTCATATATTCAGACCTGAAAGAAGAATTGCCTCAAGGCTTTGTCCGGAATTTCAATTTAACCCTGGATGGGTTTACGGTTCAGGCTCTGAATGTCACAAAATTGCGGACCGACAACGTGAATCCTCAGGAATATCTTGACCGCCTGGAGGATTGGCAGGGCCGTGTGGAGCATGGAGGAGGCAAGTGGATCGTGGTCAACGATATGGATCGCGAAGACGCCCTTTTGTTGTAAGTTATATTAGTTTATTAATTATCGATTACCCGGAACATCCTGGCCGCTTCCCTGGCGACGGCCGAGGAAAAAGAGCCTGACCCATGTGTCAGGCTTTTTGCTTTTCTCCGGAACTCCTCAAGCCAGTTTTTTTTCGGAAGTACGCCAAATACAGAGGGTTCTTGTCTTGTTACATGGAAAGTAATATTCATTTTATGCTTGACCCGATACCAGGCTTGGGGCTTAAATAGGATGTTTGAAAAATGAGCCGATGAATCGGGCGGTTGCCGATGGGAGCATTCGGATGGGTTCCTCTGGAAACCGGGTTGAGAAAATGGACAATTGAATCTCTGTTTCTAGCCGGTCTCGCTGGGCTGACCTTATCCAAACTATTGAAAAAATTTATCTTATTTGATTTGCGATGGGTTTATTTTGTTGACTTTTTAGTCTTGTAACTTACAATCATAGTTCAAAAGTAGAACCCGACTTGGGTTATAAGTAGTCATTTATGGCGATAGTTTGGGTTAAGGGTTTATGGTTTTACCCAGCCGGAAATTTGGTTGGGCTACAGTTTGCGTCACCAGGGAGGGGCCGGGCCTGCTTTCGTGCCCCGTTTTCCTTTTGGAGGAGGAATGAGGGATTCCCATTCGATTTTGTTGATAAATGACGAAAGCCTGTTGGTTGAGACCTTGAAAGGGAACTTTCAGGCCAGCGGCTATCGCATCGTCACCGCCCGCAATGGTGAGGAGGGGGTTCGTCAATTCCAGAATAATCGTTTTGACCTGGTGATTACCGATTTGGACTTGAGGGGCATGGACGGTCTTCAGGTTTCCTGGAAAATCAGGAAAATCGATCCTCAAATACCGGTAATTATGATTACCGGCCATCCCGACTGGATAACTTCTGACCTGGCTTCCCGCCATGGAATTCGTGATTTTGTCGTCAAGCCCTTCACATGGGAGCAGATGCTCAAAAAGGTAACGGATTGTCTGGAACCCCGGATAAGTCCCCCAGACTCCAATGAGTTGAGCCAGAGGGAGCCGAAAAACCGGAAGGACCCCTATCAGTGTTTGTCCCAGTTTTTATCGGGTCAGAATCGTGTCATAGAAATGGCAACCCGCGGCGAGCCTCTCAAAGATATTCTGATGGCGTTGACTTTTGAATTGGAGCTATGTTCGGAAGGGATTTTAGGTTCCGTTCACCTGGTCAATGATGAATCCAAACAGCTTTCTCTAGTGGCCGCTCCCAGTCTTTTCGACCCACTGCTGAAAGATATCGAATCGGTGGGACTGGAAGGTTACAGCACCCCATGGAGCGCCGCGGTGGCTCATAATAAACCCATTCTCATTGAGGATATTTTGAAGAATTCTCTTTGGGAACGGGATCGAAACTCCGCAACTTGTTGCGGATTGATGGCATCCTGGTCATTCCCATTAAGACGGTTTGACCAGAAGGTGGCTGGAGTGCTGACTTTTTACAGCCGTACTGCCCGATCTCCGTCTTCGCCTGAGTTGAAATGGATTCTGTCTGCCACCCGGTTGTTCGGAGTGTTGTTGGAGTTTAAACCATTTAAGGGCGATGAGATTCCCACGGATGGCCAGGGAGAACTTCCTTCAGAAAAGGCACGCGAAGGAGTGCTGACTTTCAACAGTAACGGGGAGATCGAATCCTTTAACCCCACGGCGGCCAAACTATTCGGTTATCCGGGCAATACTTTGATCGGCCAGAATATTAAACATTTGATTACAGAACGAGTGCCGATCCGGAACTCGTCTTTCGATAAAGTAAGTCCCGGAATCCTGAAAGCTGCGGCAAAGGGTTATAGAAGGGATGGATCCAATTTGTACTTGAATATTTCGGTTGATGAACTGTCCCATCCTTCGGGACGAAAATTCATAGCGACGGTTTCAGGTTTGTCGCAACAAACATATGGGGAAACGGTTCTCAGGGAAACCCAGAAGAAGTTCGAAGAATTGAGTGAATCGGCAACTCCCTCCACACCCCTTGGGGAAGTTCGAAGAAAACATTTTAATGAAGGGGAAAAGCAGTCAGAGGTTCTGGGCAATGAGGCGTCTCAACATCTGCAGAAGCAACTGGTGCAGTCGGAGAAATGGGCGGTCACCGGAAAGCTGGCGGCATCCCTGGCCCACGAATTCAAAAATCCACTTTTTGGCATTTTAAATGTTCTCGAAAAAGTTGCGCGTAAATTTTCCCTAAAGCAGGGGCCGGACGATTTGCTGGAATTGGCTATTCGAGAATGCTACCGCGTGATGGATCTTGTGGAAAAGATGCAGGACGTTCACCGGCCTTCCTCGCATTCACCCGAGCAGGTGGATTTGAATTTGGTGATCAAGGATATGGTGTTGTTGACCAGGACCCCGCTTCGCAAAAGGAACATCAGGTTAGTGATGGATCTGGACCCCCGTCTTCCCAAAATTTTGGTTATAAAGGATCAGATCAAGCAGGTTATGTTGAATATGTTAAACAATGCAGGGGAGGCCATTGCCGGGCAGGAAGGCAAAATAGCTGTAAGGACCCGGGTAACCGAATCATCCCTTAAAATAGTGATTCAGGATAATGGCAAAGGAATTCCGGAAGGCCAGCGCCAAAAAATATTTGAACCCTTTTTTACCACCAAGCAAGACAGTGGAGGCATGGGATTGGGGTTGCCGGTCAGTGCGGAAATCATCAAATCCCATGGCGGTCGAATCGATGTGGAAACGGGAATCGAAGGTAGAGGCACTTCGTTTATTATCACACTGCCTAAACAGATATCCCGTAAAACCGATCCTCGCTCTGAGAATTATTTAACAGTCGCGACCACTTTCAATTGAGCTGAAATATGAACATAGGCAAAGTCATTGTCGTTGAGGATTCCAAGATCATTCGCCTGAGCTACAAGGATGCTCTGGAGCGAAAGGGTTTTGATGTGGAAACTTTCGATACAGCCAAATCGGCGTTGAACCGGGTTAGTTTCGGATGGCCGGGAATTATCATCAGCGATGTTATTATGCCGGGAATGGACGGTATTTCCATGATGCGGCGAATCAGGGAAATTGATGCGGATTTACCGGTAATCCTCATTACGGGGCAGGGGGATATTCCTACCGCCGTTCAGGCCATTCGTGAAGGAGCTTACGATTTTCTGGAGAAACCTTTTTCCGGGGAAGTTTTAATGGAAGTGGTGAACCGGGCCATGGAGAAACGCAGGCTGGTGCAGGAAGTTCGAATTCTGAGAAAGGAAATCAGCAACCAGCAGGATGCGAATTTCAGGATCATCGGCAAATCTCAGGCAGTGGCGCGGCTTCGGGAAACCATCACCCACATGTCCGGCTCCGACCCGGATGTTCTGATCTTGGGGGAAACCGGCACTGGAAAGGACCTGATTGCCCGATGTCTGCACGAGAACAGTCCCCGAAAGGAAAATAATTTTGTTTCCATTAACTGCGGGGCGATCCCTGAAAATATCATTGAAAGCGAATTGTTCGGTCATGAAGCAGGTTCCTTTACCGGAGCGGACCATCGTCGTATTGGGAAGTTTGAGCATGCACATGGAGGAACGGTGTTCCTGGATGAAATTGAAAGTATGCCTTTTCATCTTCAGGTTAAATTACTGCATGTGCTTCAGGACCGTGTAATCTATCGCGTCGGTTCCAACGATCCGATACCGGTGGATGTTCGCGTGGTGGCCGCCACCAAGACCGACTTGAAAAAAGCTTTCGAGGAAAATCAATTTCGCAAGGATTTGTACTACCGTTTGAATGTGTTTCAAATATACCTGCCGCCACTTCGAGAACGAATGGAAGACATTCCGTTGCTGTTCAATCATTTTGTAACTGAAATTGGCTGGCGCTATAAGGTGTCTGTGCTGACCCTTCCCGAGGCAGATTTCATGCAGAAGTTGCTGGTACGGCCTTGGGAGGGCAATATACGTGAGCTTAAAAATGAAGCTGAAAAATATGTTCTCCAATTGATTATGGAGGTTCCGGGGCAGAATGAGTGCTTTACTCCTTTCCCGGACAACAAGATATCGAGAAGTGGAGAAATGACCCTGAATGATCAGTTGACCGCATTTGAAAGAACCATTATTGAGCAGGAGCTGATCCGTCAAAATGGAGACATCAAAAATACCTATCTTGCCTTGGGTATCCCGCGCCAGACCCTTTATTACAAAATCCAAAAGTATGGTTTAAACCGAAAACACTATCAAAAAGTGTTGGAGAATTCGTAGAGACCGCATCTCCTCCATAGGTCTTACTTCCCGCCCGATCCTGCTCCTGGCAATCGATTTTTGAAAATATTCTTAGGCCGGATTGATTTTAGCTCGTATCCCATCCGGGGTATTCCGATAAAAGTGAGTATTGCCAGAAAGAGCGAAATTCAGCAATCCCTTGTTTAACAATCAATTAGTCTAAATAAAGAATTTTCAAACAGATTTGTCAATTTATTCTGCTAATTTTTTACATTATAACTTTACATTTATAGACGCTGTAAATTACACTGGGACTAATACGAGTTTACGGCCATAAATAAGGCCTTTGCAGATAAAAAGGGGTTCCGTCCACAGGATATGTGAGTTGGACCAAGAGCCATCGATCAATTTCACATTGAGCCAATAAAGCCAGGAGGTCAGTTCCATGGATGATATGAGTCCTATCATCAGCGAGTTTCTTACAGAGAGTTACGAAAACCTAGATCAATTGGATCAGGATTTGGTGGATTTGGAAGCCAATCCAGAAGAGAAGAGTTTGCTGGCAAGTATTTTCCGGACTATCCATACCATTAAGGGCACCTGCGGATTTTTGGGATTCACCAAACTTGAATCAATAGCGCATGTTGGTGAAAACCTTCTCAGTAAATTGAGGGACGGTGAACTGGCGATGACCCAGGATATCGCCAATTCGTTATTGACCATGGTCGATGCGGTTCGTGAGATTCTATCCAATATTGAAAGTGATCGATCTGAAGGGGATATCGATTACTCCGACCTGGTGGAATTGATGACCTATCTGCAATCGGGCGGCAATCCGGAACCCGATGAAGAGATGGAAATCAGCGAAACCTTCGCTCCTGTGGGACAATCCAATCAGCCGGGTGGAACCCTGTTCGAGCGGCTTGGTGGTCAGCAGGCGGTCGATGCCGCTGTTGATATTTTTTACGATAAGGTTTTGGCAGATGGACGAATTAAGGAATTTTTTAACGATGTCGACACCGAGCGACTTCGCAACAAGCAAAAAGCTTTTTTGACCTTCGCGTTTGGCGGAGACTCCCGATACACCGGTAAAACTCTGGGAGAAGCTCATCGGTCTTTAGTGGCACGTGGTTTGTCGGGCCAGCATTTTGATGCAGTGATGGAGAATTTTGGAAGTACTTTGCGCGAGTTGAAAGTCCCTGAAAACCTGATCAAGGAAGCTTCCGATATTGCCCTGTCGACTCGTAATGAGATTCTGGGCCAAGGCAAAGTGGAATCTATGGAACCTGCACCCGTTGTTGAGGAAACGTCTCCAATGAAGGATCTGGATACGGCCGAGATGGAACTGAGGGCCATGGAGGAACGCAGGACTGGAGACCAGGAGGCGGAAGAGGCATTTTTGGCAAGCAATGAAGATCGGAGGTTTGGAGGAGATCGACGTTCTGAAAGCATTCGTGTCGATGTCGACCTGCTCGACCGGTTGATGAATCTGGTAGGTGAACTGGTATTGGCGCGTAATCAAATCGTACAGTTTACAGCCACCGAGCGGGATGCGGCTTTTATCTCTACTACCCAGCATTTGAACCAGCTGACCGCAGAACTCCAGGAAGGGGTAATGAAAACGCGGATGCAACCGATGGGCAATATTTGGAATAAATTCCCCAGGGTGGTCCGAGATCTCGCCAAAAACTGCAACAAGAAAGTCCGCTTGGATATGGAGGGGAAAGAGACCGAGCTGGATAAAACCCTGATCGAAGCCATTAAAGATCCCTTGACTCACATTGTCAGGAACTCTGTGGATCATGGTATTGAATCGCCGGATGAGAGGGCGGCCAAGGGTAAAAACCCGGAAGGGCGCTTGTTCCTCAGAGCGTACCATGAGGGCGGTCAGGTTAATATTGAAATCGTGGATGATGGCGGTGGTATTGATCCTGCTAAAATCAAGACGAAGGCCATCAGTAAAAATCTGATTACGCATCAGGATGCAGCCCGCATGAGTGACCGGGAAATCATCAATTTGATTTTTACCCCGGGTTTCTCGACGGCAGAAAAGGTTTCCAACCTGTCCGGTCGCGGTGTGGGCATGGATGTGGTCAAGACCAATATTGAAAAAATCGGTGGGAGCGTAGACATTCACTCCCGTGTAGGAGAGGGGACCACGCTTAAAGTTAAGATTCCTCTTACTCTTGCCATTATTCCCGCTTTGCTGGTTACCTGCGGCGGCTTGAGATACGCCATCCCCCAGGTCAGTCTGGTGGAATTGGTTCGGCTGGAAAGCGAAGAAGGAAAGTCGGCTATTGAATATATCCAGGGAGCCCCCGTTTACCGGCTTCGTGGAAACCTTCTTCCTTTGGTGTACTTGAATAAGGAATTGGGCCTGGAAAGCAGGGCTAATTCGGACTCTATCAATATCGTTGTCCTTCAAGCCGATTCTCGACAATTTGGATTGGTAGTGGATGGCATTAATGATACTGAGGAAATTGTGGTGAAACCTCTGGGCAAGCAGTTGAAGGGAATCACTGCTTACGCGGGTGCTACCATTATGGGCGATGGCAAAGTTGCCCTGATTCTGGATGCCATGGGCCTGGCACAAAAAGCTCATGTGATAACGGAAGAGGGTCGGGAATTGGGTCGCAAGGAAATTGTGGATCGTGAGATGGATAAGGCGGCGGAACGTCAAACTCTCCTGGTATTTTCTCCCGGCAACGAAACCCGTATGGCTGTGCCTCTTTCCATGGTTGCCCGCCTTGAGGAATTCTCTCGCAATATGGTGGAAAGATCGGGAGAAAAAGAAGTGGTTCAATATCGAGGCGAAATCATGCCCTTAATTAATCTGTCAGACGTATTTGGCATGAGCTCCTATCGGAAAGAAGATGATACGATGCAGGTCATCGTTTATTCCGACCAAGGGCGCAGTGTGGGTGTAGTGGTGGACAAGATCATCGATATTGTTGAAGAAGTGGTTACGATTAAGAAAGGGTCGCATGGTCATGGATTGCTCGGTTCTACAGTAGTCCAGGAAAAAGTCACCGATATGCTGGATGTTACCGGTGTCATCCGCCAGGCGGACCCGGAATTTTATGAAAATCAACTGGCGATGGCACCCCAGGGTTAGGAGATTAAGATGGCTATGGATAAGCAGTTGTGCACATTTTATCTGGATAAATATTGTTTTGGTATTGATGTTCGAGAAGTCCAGGAAGTTTTCCGGTATCAGGAAATAACCAGGTTGCCTCTGGCTCCCAATGAAATATCTGGACTGATCAACCTTCGTGGCCAGGTGATTACTGCCATCAATCTTCGTCTCAGGCTTGGAATGGAGCCGAGGGAGGATGAGATCGCTCCAATGAATGTGGTGGTTAGAACCCAGGATGGGGTTATGAGCTTCCTGGTCGATCAAATTGGAGATGTTATGGAGGTGTCCGATGATTATTATGAGGAAGCTCCAGATACTATTCCAGGAGCTCTTAGAGAATTAATCACCGGAGTTTATAAATTAGAAGATCGTCTCTTATTGATTATAGATACTAAAAAAGTGGTGCAATTTGAAGCTTTTGCAGCATAATAAATTTCCTTCCTGATAAATTCATAAGATTTGAGCCGCTTGGCCTGAATTAAGTTCGGGAAACTCTCATGAAAGCACCGAATTCACAAGTAAGTAAAGCCAATGAGGGTTTCCTGAGTTTTCTTTTGGGCCGTCGTAAGCTTCTTTCCCTTATATTTCTTAGCCTCACTATAACTGTTTTGATCGGATTGAACGCGGTCAAAGCAGAGCTGGAAAAAAACCTCTCCTCCGCACTGCAGACTCTCCTCCGAACTAATCAGGACACTTTGAGAATCTGGAATCAGGAAAAGCGGACCCAGATCAACAACTGGGCTAACAACCCCAATGTCCGGGCGAATATCGTTTCTTTGTCTCAAATGAAGGCCCGGGAGGATATCACTTCTGAAATTCTAATAAAAACTCCTGAACTGGCAGATTTACGTAGAATTCTGGGCCCCGTATGCAACAGGCATAATTATGCAGGGTTTGTTATATCTGATGCTACGGGATTGCAGATAGGAGCTTTGTTAGATCAACCCGTCGGACAACAGGAACTGGTGAAGCATTCCGACTTTATCCAACGGTCTCTGGAAGGGGAAACGGTAGTTTCTCTACCTTTCTTTTCAGAGATTCCACTACCCACCCTCCATGGACAATGGAAAGAAAAATGGCCGACCATGTTTGTTTCTGCCCCTGTTCGGGATGACTCTGGAGAGGTGGTGGCTGTTTTGTCATTCAGGTTGCGCCCGGAAATTGAATTTTCCAGAATCATGGAAATTGGGAGGTTGGGTGAAACAGGTGAAACCTTTGCCTTTGATCGGAATGGGGTGATGATCAGTAATAGCCGGTTTACCAAACAACTCAAACAAATGAAGGTTATTCCGGATGAGGTGGATCAGATGGCCATGCTGAATGTCCGTCTGATTGAACGGGGAAAATATTTCAATAAAAGAAATCCGCGGTTGATGGATTCAGTGCAACGGGCCATCAAAGGGAATGGCGGAGTCGACATTGAAGGTTATCCGGATTATCGGGGTGTCATGGTGATCGGAGCCTGGACCTGGTTGGATCAATACAATTTTGGATTGGTTACTGAAATCGAGTTGGAAGAAGCGTTCGCCCCGTTTTTTATCATGAAGCGCGTCTTTGTTTCATTTTTTGCTTTGTTTTTTGTTGCGATGGGTTCCTTCTGGTATGTCTCGACGCGAGAGTTCAAATTGGAGAGTGAGCGGAATAAAGTCTCCAACCTGCTTGAAGATAGTGAGAAAAAAGCCAATTTAATTTTATCCAATACGCTCGACGGCATTATCACGATTCACCCAAATGGGATAATTCAATCTTTTAATCTGGCTGCGGAAAAAATCTTCGGTTACCTTGCCGAGGAGATGATTGGCCAAAACGTTAAGCTGCTGATGCCCGAACCTTATTCCAGTCAACATGACGAGTATTTAAATAATTATATGCTGACGGGGAGTAAAAATATTTTAGGAAGTACCCGGGAATTTCCAGCACGACGCAAGGATGGAGCGATTTTTGATTTGGAAATTTCGATCAGCGAGATGTTTCTTCAGGATGAGCGGATTTTCATAGGCCTGGTCCGGGATGTTTCCCAAAGAAAAATGGTGGAGGGCCTGGCTCAACGAATGGGCCGCATCCTTGATGATTCGTTCAATGAAATTTATATTTTCGACGCAATAACTTTCAAAATGGTGCAAGTCAATCGCGGGGCGTGCGAGAGCCTGGGGTACTCTAAGGAGGAATTGCTACAGTTGACGCCCTTCGATTTGGCCACCGAATTTAGGCGCGACCGGTTTGAAAGACTGATTAAGCCTCTCAGGCGCAGGTCGGCTCCTCGGATCGTATTTGAAACGATCTATAAACGAAAAGATGGCTCCACGTATCCTGTGGAAGTGCGTCTGCAGTTGACCTCCATCGACGCAAGTTCTCTGTTTTTGGCCACCGTGCAGGATATAACCGAACGGAAAAAGGTGGAGCAGGTAAGGCTGCAGGCCCAGGGTGAGTTGGAAATGCGAGTCCAGGAGCGAACCGCCGAATTAAAAATGGTCAATGAAGCTTTGGTCGAGGAGATTGCCGAGCGAAAAACCATTGAAACGGCTTTGCGAGATAGCGAGGCACAAATCCGCGCTATTGTCGAAAATGTAGTGGATGGGATTGTGACTATCGACGAAAAGGGAGTTGTTGAATTATTCAACCCGACGGCTGAGAAGATTTTTGGTTACTCGGCGCAGGAGGTAATCGGTAAAAACATCAGCTTTTTGATGCCCGAACCCTACAAAAGCCAGCATGACAGTTATTTGCAAGCATATCATGATACTGGAGAGGTGAAAGTTATAGGAATGAAAAGGGAAGTCTGGGGGTTGAGGAAAGACGGGTCGGTATTTCCTATCGAACTGGCTGTTAATGAGCTTTTTATTGGGGGTCGAAGAGCATACACCGGTGTGGTTCAGGATATAACAGATAAAAAACAGGCTCAATGGTCGCTTGAGCGGGTGACCCGTCAAAATGAATTGATTCTAAAGTCAGTAGGTGATGGGATTTTGGGGATCAATCTGGAAGGCGAAATTATTTTTTATAATCCCTCCGCCCTGAAGA
>Ga0224501_10000610_pt1 | contig 27995 bp, 14 predicted proteins | sample SF_Oct11_sed_USG_4_FD_169105 | JGI IMG/M metagenome (GOLD analysis project Ga0224501, IMG submission 169105) | Sediment microbial communities from San Francisco Bay, California, United States - SF_Oct11_sed_USGS_8_1 | ecosystem: Environmental > Aquatic > Marine > Sediment | place: USA... | reverse complement strand
CATAAACAATGTGTTTATACAAAAGTTATTTGCCCACTTTCTCTGTCCATACTTCCACTCCTCAGTGGGGGAAAATAGCTAGGATGAATGGCTAGCCAATGTCACACAGAAAAACAGACAGGGTATGGTTCAGAGCCCCTACTACTCAAGACTACATATTTTTGTGTTGTATTGTTTTCAGGGGAAATCTCATAAGATAAGACCATCTTCTTAGAAAGCACAGAGTGAAGCTCGAACATGGAATCCAATCCAGGTCACCTGGTCTAGAGATGAATGTGCTAACCGCTAAGCCACGGCTTCTCCCTTGTCATAGATATATAATTCATATCATATAATTTTTATGGGAGAAGCTTGCATGCTCACCCTTGGTTACCACTCTGGAGAAGTAGCGAACGAGGCATTTCAGCTTGTTCAGGATGGCACTGTTCCTGTTTCTGTCCCGGTTAGGTTTCTCTGATGATGCGAACAGCCCGTTCATATTGATAGTCGGATAGTTGACGTACTCGGAGTTTTTATGAGAAGCATTACGCCGAGGGAATGTGCAGAAGAAGGCATTACCAAGCAGTGAGGCGCACTGATGCTGACTGAAAGTGAGGCTATGCTGCTTTCCTGATGTCAGCAAAGGAATAGCCTGTGAAATCAAATGGACAAACATTTCATAACGATTGTAACACAGCATGAAATCTCGACAGTAAAACAATAAACCAATCAGGCTTTGACGATAGGGATTTTAAAAACACATCATCCGCAGTGTACGTGAATTAGCCTAAGCATTCACAGTGATCCATGGAACTTCCAATGTGTTATGTAGCAAGTCATAAGCTGAAGGTGAAATTTCAAGCTAGACGTGATGATATTTTCCATCTGACGTTGTTGCCACACGCTTAGACCAAGACGAGCACAAGTGGTAGAGTTAAGGTATTGCCACACTAGACGGCTTGCCATCCCATAAATCGTCGACATCTTTGTGGACGAGTAGTCGCGGAGAAAAAAATGATTGAAAAGAACTGAAATTAGTATAATTTATTATAAGCTGTTAGTTTCTTTCAGTTAAAATGGGTTATTCCAATTCGAAACCCTAATGTGTATGTGTTTCAGCCATTTCTAAAGAGAAGACAACTCCGCGATGACTCGTCAGCGAAGCCATCAACAATTTCTAGGGTGGCAGATCATTTAGTGTGGCAGTACCATTAATCAAGAATAGGACAGCTGTCTCCACAGCACCTGATCACACTTCTCAAGGGGGGTACGGATTGGCTAAATATGGGAAGATATTTGGCTAAGCTTGAACTTAGTTTGAGCAGTGAACAGCTGACCCCGGTACAAAGAATCGACCAGTGATTAGTTATTGCCCAATCGTATTTGTACTGAAGTAACATCACTGTTTAGAGATAAACTGGGTAACCTTGCTGCCCTGGTCTCACCTGGGGGAAGAGACTCGGCAGCGCCAGAGTTAGCTGAACGAGCCCCGGCATTACTTCCTCAAAAAAGTGCTGGCTCTCCTGCGCTGTCAGCAACTGAGTGAAGAGACTGTGCAGATTGGTGAAATCCCAGCGATTCTTATATCGACTGTTATAAGACAGAATGGCCTCCTCGATATCATAAGAAGAGGTCATAGGTCGGAGAAGAGCCTCTTCTATTACAGACCAACGACCTCCGAGCTGACCATCACTCTCTAAAAAAGGAAGCATTGTGCCTGAGTGAATTGTGCACTCGCTGCTGGCGATGAAGGTCCCGAGTTCAGGACTGCTCGTGCGGATTTTTCCAAAAACTCTCTCCGCTCACCCATAAGGGAATGGGTACTTGGCTCTCTTCAGAACTGGGGAAGGTGAAGGCAGTGAGGATAAAGACTGATACCCCACCTGTGTGACACCACTGTTGATACAAGTTGGCTCTCTAACAGCCACTTCCCCATATGACCATTGAACCGTGCACTGCAGGAATGAGTAAATGGATCTGGGAGGTTGGGGGGTCAGTCAACCAAAGGGTACTGTTTTGTAACACATAATTCACTGAGAACCCAATTACTCTTTCACGAGAAGGTCACTGGTAACTCGCCTTTCGGATAGAGATTCTGAGGAGAGCAGGGTAGTCTAACGTGATGCTCATCCCACACATCTATATAGAGAGAGCCCAGAGGGGTGGGCACCTCATCCGCCTTGGTGGGTGTCTCTACAAACACCTAAAAAACCAAAATATATCGTGAAAACTTAGCTGACCTCCCAGATTTGTTTACTCCTATTCAGGAAAAAGTAAAGGCGGTCTCCTAAGAAATGGCTGTGTGCGGAGGTGGCTGTTAGAGAGCCAACTTGTACCGGCAGTGGTCCATTAATACTCCCCAGCACTATTTCCAGTATAGGCTCAAAGAGTTTGCTCTCTGGTTAACATGGAAACCTTTGTAGGAGCGCAGGAGTGAACAAAGGTCGAATGCCATTCTTATCACCGCCATTACGCTTTTTAGGATTCAAACCAGTGACTCGCAGTATACAAATCGCATATTCTAACCACTAACTCAGGGCTGCTTCCAGAACTGTATTCATACACAAAGTCTCTCCATTTTCATGTAACAAACTGCACCATTCCTACAGTTCAGCCTCGATATATACCGTATGATGGGGTACAGATGCTTTGGTTCTTCGTGGAGCATCCGTGCTGGGGAGGAGATCAAATTGGTTTATGTCAGCACCTAAACCATCAGCGTTCAGCTCTGAGGAATAATTTAGAGTCTCCAAACCAGCTGGGGATGATTGAGACTCCCCTAAAATGAAATTCTAGTTTAAGCCTCCGTAAGATCTATGTTAAGTTTTATTTTACAAGAATAAAAAGACCTAACGTACTAGGGTCAGACAATACAACAGACCAGAACTAGTGTCTGCATGATCAGCTACGTAATGTTTGCAGTGGGTATAGCTTTGGTTTAAGTTGTCAGTTATGCGACTTAAATTGGTCTCTGCTCCATATACCTTCTATGAACATCTGGGTTAAAAAAATCACTCTGGCAAGGGTCATCATAACAACCAATAATCAAAATCATAATTATAAATAAAATATTTGGTAGCTCAGAGGCTAAAGAGCATACCTTGAGCCACTAGCTTCTGGGTTCAAGTTCTGCTCATGCCGGCTCCCGCAAGGAATATGAGCTCCTCACATAACCTTAGGCCTTACCGCTTCACAACAAGCAGGACTAAAGAACTACATTACATACCATCGAAGAAGTCGCTCTCTGACATACTGGAGTCAAATAAATCTTGGCTTTGATTTCCCGTAAGTCCGCCTGCAACCAGTTAATTAATTGATATCAATTCGAACTATGTCTACAGCATCAACTATTCAGATCAAACCAAAATCTATGAAATCAGAGTGATTGACTAACTCTCATTCAATTTTCAAAACTAACCGTCTCTTGATCCAGTCGCCATGTCTGTGCTGACTTGACTCTGGTCCAAATCAGACTGTAACTTGCTGCTGATGGACGCACTACTGCCACCAGGATGCCCAGACTGGCCAGAGGACCCTGTTTTAGTAGTAGTACTAGTAGTAGTAGTAATAGTAGTAGTAGTATAGAAGCTCGTTATTAGCGTTTGTGTACTGGTAGCTGGAGCCGAAGTGGCAGAAGTATACGTCGACGCGCTTTGGGCCTCACTTTTTCGTCCGAGTCCACGCGCGTTCAAATGAGAATTGGTAGTACTGGTGCTACCGGTACTGGTTGTGACACTCACACTGACAGGCGTATTTGAAGTTGAACTTGAACTAGCAGTAGGCGTAGCACTAGCATTAGGCTTAGCACTAGCAGTAGCACTAGCAGTGTATGAAATATCGGTATGACTATGAGATAAGCAAATGATGTCAGAACTAGCGCTCGCCTCCTCTTCTGGTGGTTTGTGGCTATTGTTTGATTTTGCCTTCTTATGTGGAGGACTGTTCATTGCTTATTGTGGCGCAAGCGTCAAGTGACTCATGTCAGCAGTATCTTCGATTACAGTCCATAGATATGTCTTCGGACTAGACTAAATGCAAAGAGGCGAATATCGCTACGTTGAAACCACAATTTTTGTGCTTCAAAGTCAGCCAACATATTTGGGGAACGACCTTGACATTGTTTTGAAGGAGGTCGCCATAGTTTACATCGCGAGATCTCGAAGAGCTTCCTTTTTGACTTCGCCATCTGAAGGATATCACTATGGTATGCAAACGTATTTTCTCATCGCCATTTACGGCTACCCAAGTTCTTCATCAGTCCCAAAAGATGAAATAAATAGACACTTTAGAGTTTCCTCTATGATTTGGATTCGGATAGCACCTCTATATCCAAGAACTACCTCGTTAAATCCTCCACGGACTTGGACCGTTCCAATAAAGGGTCTGCCGAAAATTATATGCAATGTGATCAGACGGGTAGCAGTATTAATATCGCTGCTGGTGTCTTAACCCTAGACGATTAAGTCTTGTGGATTATCACGATGCCTACATTGCTCACTTCATACCGAAGTATTGTAAAGAAATAGAACAGTTTCTCAGTAATAAACTAATATTATAAATAATAGCTGTCGCACAGTCAGTTGTGTTGAGTTCGGTACCGACTACCAACCAGGCACTCGATCACTGTCGCACCCAGTCAGTACTCACTCATTTGTGCATTACTTGATTGGTAGTATTACATTTAGAAAAGACTAGTAAAACTTGTCAACATGCTAAGGTATAGTGTATACACAATAAATTATAATCTTGCAATACATGCTTATATACTAGTTATACTTATAGTTATACTGATACTGCTAAAGCGAAGTACTGCATTCTCACTTTCTTATCATAACAACCTCCCAGTAGGCGTAGGCATGCCATAAGACTTATGGCCATGCCTACGAGGAGGTTTTTGGTATTGAGGTTGCGAAAGCGAAATAGGATTGGGGTGCATATCTTACTTACCTTATATATGCTCACACTTTCCACTTTTCTTGCAGAGTGAAGGCGTAGCTACAGTCAGGACGAGGAAGTTCCTCACAAACCGACTGCTCTGCAGAAAACAGATGGTAGGTTTTTACCCCATCCGTTGCCTTGACCGATTGCCCACTAGCTATTTTCGCAATGAACTCATTCAACCAGTACAACTGTAACCACTGCTACTCCTTTTTGGACAGTCACTGATTTGGCATACCATACTTGTTTTGAAGTAAAAGCCTGTGTCATTCTACCCCTCTCCCTTTTGCGATGAACCATGCTTCGAGCGCTTCGAACTCAAGTTCTACTTGTCATGTGTTCGTCCTACTCATGAGCCATCACATATTTGATAGGTTGTGGATGTACTTCACCCTGGTCAACCCACCGTGAAGAAAACTGAAATCCGTGAGAAATTGGCTCGCATGTATAAGACCACACCCGATGTCATCTTCTGCTTCGGATTCAAAACCAACTTCGGTGGTGACAAGAGCACTGGGTTCGCTCTAGTATACGATACCCTGGACCTCGCTAAGAAGTTCGAGCCCAAATACAGACTGGCCAGAGTGAGTACTTTGTCTTGTACAGTGTCTTTAAACTATAGGTGTGGTTTGTATGTACCGGTCGACACCATGGTGTGGTCAACTAATAGTACAGCATTTACAGTGAGCTGCAAGGAGGCTCATACCACAGTCCAACTTCTCACACAAACCCCGAAAATCTCCCCTCAATCATTTTGTTTGCATGATGTGTATAACTAAGCATAAGTGTGTGCGGGTTACTTCCGACTGGTAATGCGTCCCTGCATCAGCATGTATAACCGTGCATGAAGACTTCTTGTCTGTTTTGTATAATATTGAGTACACCATTGCCAATTTTTATATGTAACCGAAACCTTTTTTCAGCACGGTCTTGTGGACACCAAGAGAATGGGACGCAAGCAGAGGAAGGAAAGAAAGAACAGACAGAAGAAGGTGCGAGGTACAGCTAAGGCCAAGGTCGGAGGTGGCAAGAAGTAGATATGAGCTATTTCTGATCATTTCTCAAAAACAATAAAACAGAAAAAACAACATCAGATGCCTCCTCATTTCCTCGGTGTCTGGGAAGTTCTGTGCAGACTCGCTATGCAGGTGTAGTGTATGTTCAACATGTGTGCTGAGTGTTGATTTCAAATCCCTAGAGCGAGTGTGTGAAATACGTATCTGAACAAGACTTATTCACAACCGATTGTTCGAGGGGTGCGGGCGTAAAGCCGCATTTATACTAGATCAGTGATTTTCCTCATCATAATCATCCATATTGGCCACTGAAATTCCACGTATTGCCCTTCATTCAATGCACTAATAGCTACTGCAATTTTTCTGCGTTGCTAAGACGAGGTTTGATTGGTTAACTGAATGAAAGTCCTGTCAAGGGGATTTTTTGTGGATCCCTCGTTTTCAGCCGACTCGCTTGTATAGTTTCTGCTATGAGTTCGATTCAGACACATTCATACTTGTTGGTGTATCAGAAATAGTATAACGAATGCACCTTAACGGAACCCTTGGGTTCAGTCCTACTTCTGTTCCAATCAGAAGTAATAGCGGTCTCTTTAAACTGCTTGTATTAATGTATGCTTTACACCATACGGCGCGGCTGTTGCGCTACGCTTGCTACGTTGCATTTTATCTACGTGTACACAAAAGCACTGGTTGGTTCGCACAACAGTAAATACTTTCTGGTGGATTGCAAATTGGACTCCCGAGTATTCCAACACAAACCTCACCTGCTATGAAGGCTACTCTATGGATTGTGCATACATTATATGAGTGGGGAATTTGGCTGATCACTTTGTCCATAACAAGAGAGAAATGTTGATGAGTGGAGTTCTTTTTGACCTGAGGGATGTTTGTCATGATCAGCTTCTCACCTGGCCAACGCCGTGTAGTTACACCACCATGCACCCAAACAGCTTGCTTCATCTGCCCCAATTGTCGCATCTATTGAACAAGTTATTTCAGTTTGTGAGCTGTTCCAAAGGAAAATGTTTTGGGTTTTGTTGATAAAAAAAGATCAGATGATGTCTTTTATCCTTGTAAGTGCGGAGGACAAAGATAAATGTGGGGGAACAAGGTAATGCTCCAATTTTGGAGTGGAGGCTCAGTGGATAGCACAGATCACGGGTTTCTGGTCTCATTTTTCGGTTACTTGCCCCGGATCACGTTTTATGCGGGGCAGCGTTCTCCATAGAGGCACTCCTATAGTGATGCAACCATTCATGTAAAAGGAGAAAATATTATTGAACCTAGAGCATGTTAGACCTATGCAGGCAATGTGGACGATATTAGACATTACACACAGTTATAACTAAATATAACACCACATTGGTGTATATACCATGGTCAACTGTGTACCAATACATATATGCCTCTCCGATTGATAAATTGAAGGGGGTATGCTATGATTCTCTCCTATCCTAGCGGGGAATGGGTGCACCTATACTGACTGATTCTACCGAGGCATAATAAATTGTTTTGAACTTCTAATGCCACCAATACAGTCACCATTTAATCAGATAGTCCGATAAACTGAATAAAATAGACTGAACTAATCAATGCAAAGGATAACCGAGAACCTAATATGCTGTCATTTAAATCAAATATCCTTTAAATCGAATCACTGCTCAATCATATGATGGTTTATGTGTATTCTAAAATTATCATGAACTCGGTAAGTTAAGAGCGTAGTGAGCGAATAGTAGATTCAACTGCTTGCCGGGTACCTGGCTACGAGACCATCTGACTGTCTTTGGAGTTATGTTCTCCCAATGAACAACGTCTGCTTGCAACAGCCAATGACGAAGTCCTTTCTGTCACTGCCATAGAGTAATTCTCTTACTCTGCGGTCACTGCATGACCTGAGTGGGTGTTGCACAATTGGTCTTTGCGACCATTCATTTGGTTTTCTCTATGCTACTACCCATTTAGTTATAGCAGAGCTTGTGATTGTGGGTATTATATAATCTCTCCACTAGCGAGCAGAACCACTGCACATTTGTGGGGGCCTCTATAAATGCTACATCCAACCCTGATGTCACTATATCATCTGGAGTTTTCACAGATCCAATATGAGCACCATCGTCATGAATCCATATAAAACCTCTTTTCATTCAACATTCACTTTACAGAACGTTTATTTTACAAGACAATTTATTTTACAGGACGCAATATTCAACTACACAGGACCATTATAAACAGTACCTTTGTTAATGAACTCAGTCAAGAAAATAACTTCAAAGTGCTGTACCACACCGGCTGCATTGCACTTTAATCCAGTCCCATAGGAAACATTGCACATGGTGACCAAAAACTTCTGCATACTGTATATTAAAGGGCAAGGCCATTCATTCATAGTGCGCGTCGCGTGCAAACATGATCACACCACAGCTGATTGATGATCCTAGTTTGGCACAGAGATGTAATTTCGCTTGTTCCTTCCATAGTCCTATTTATTGTCCTACGTCTGCATCCTGGCCAAACCCAGAAATCCCAATGTCTCAGTGAAGGTCATTGACTTCATGATGAATGATGATGACTGCAGCCAGATGGGCTAATCCATCAGTTACCTTCTGCTGGGATTCCTACAGAAAGCTCCGGAATATTCTCTCCCTGATCTCTACAGACTGTGCAGAGAGACGGTTTCTTCTTTCATAACCTGACCGGTGTCAGCGGTTTACTGAAATTGGCCTACTGGGTCTTTTGATATAGCATTTTCCAGGGTGCGCCGTTCGGAGACTTTCTGCTTGCACCCGAATGCCTCATAGATAAGGTAATTCTATAGGAGGGCAGTCTTTATTTCAGGTCGGAATCCAAAACTGACAATGGTGTTGCGAAAAACAAAATTTTCGCCTGAACTGGGAATCGAACTAGGTATCCTATTTAACGTAACACCTAAGCCTGAAGCTTGTTAGAGAGGTAGGAGCTAGAATTAAAGTGAGGGGCTCATACTCACAGTGGAGGCTACAGTGGCCCAGCATGGCACAGTATCTTTCAAATTTGAGCCAAGTGCCTAGCCGTTGAGCTAACGCGCTATCCCAAGGCTTAAAAGAGTAGAAGGGGTCTGACTGCCAACGTTGGCAGATTTTTTGTTAAATTGAAAAGTTGAGCCCTCCGAGAATATACCAAAGTGCAAAGACCCTATAAGGCAGTAGCCCCGTAGCAGTAGGCTGGCCGCCAATCACAGTGCAGTAAATGCTGGAAGCCATGAAAGTTCTGCCAGTGGGCGCTGCTGCTACGCAATTTGCTATATTTGGTTGTAAAGCCACCTCATAACTGGGTATTTGCTTCACAAGGCCAGTATGCCTATAGAATTATCCCAGAGGTGACTAACCCTAAAGCTTTGTGTAGTTGGGATATCCTGAGTTTTCATAGTACATTGTTCCAGCTGAAAGATGTGAGACCGAGCGTATCTGAATCATTTGCCTTCTCAGTTTATTAAGTTCTTCGTGTGACACGCAACATTGGTGTGACCGTCTGCAGCGCTGTATGACAAATGGGGCTGTCTCGATCAGAGCTTTGCCACTGCAAACAAGAACCGCTGACCGATGTCCACATTATTAAACAATGCCCCGTCTACAGAGGTGAAATGATGATTGGTGTATAGCAAACCGAGCCTCAGGTCGGAAGTCCCTAGCTGGATTCCCATTTCGGCCAAAACATAGTCTGTGCAACGGCTCTATGGAACCAGATCTCGACGTTAAATAAAAAGGACCCCTTCTCTGTGGGGCACATGGGTGCAAACAGAAAAACTCCTAATGACCAACGCTTATCAAAGACTCAGTTGGCTAATCTCTGCAAACCCCTGACACTGATCAGGATACGAAAGCAAAAGCCCCTTCTTCTGCCCATCGGAAGGAGTTTATCTCATACCTGCGCTCGAAAGCTGGCTCCATCTACTGCTGCACGAAATTAGTGTGAACTCATCATAGGAGACAGAGAGAGAAACGTTATGCTTCACCACCCCTTTGAGTCACGTACTTACAGAGGACTGTTCTCTACTAGGAACCGACTTTATGTCAGGGATGTCTCTGTATTTCTCAAGTCAACTTTTGCTGGCCTATCTTTAGACACAATAAATCTTTAGTTCTATCAGTTACCAGGAAAGATTGGTGATAGGAAATCTCCAGACAATTTTATGATCAGTTTACGATGACCCCTAAGTTAGCTTCTTAGAATTACTAGAGCTGGTATAGTTGATTGAAACAAAACTTAGAAGCCAAACTTCCCTTTACCATATATCACAGTTTATAGAATGATTTTAACGCCACTCCTACCAGAGCCTCTTTTTCTTGTTCTACTTGGGTACTTGGCCATCTTCTTTAACAGACCTCCGAAGTCTGAGGCTTGCTGGGGAAGCTAGGAATTGTGAGTAGCTGATTCCCACAGTGGGTGGTCAACATGACTAGGACTTGATCTCAGTATCCTTCAATCCTTATATAAGTGTTGTAGCCACTGAACTATCCCACTATCACCTGGTATGATCGCCCATGGTTGGTAAATAGAAAGTGTTTTAGCCATTGAGCTATCTTGCTCTACCCCCTCTGAGGGCTCTGTCCCAGCTGAGGTCAGTCTAAAAGCATGAAATATTGAGTGTATGATTAATTGGCAGCTCAGTCGGTCAGTCGGTTAAGAGTCGTGTGCGGCTTCTTTATAAGCCCCTAAGGCTTTGCATTTTCTAGAGAAGGTATTGGGCGTTATGCAACGTTACCATTTACGAGGCCACACCCCGACACTCTACTGGCAACTGCTCGTATGGGCTATATCCTGTGTCTCTCGAAAAAAACGTTGATTCGTTTGACGATTAACGGGATTATGCAAAAGTTGAAGTGCACATATTTTATCCAATAATTTATTTGGCAGTTTGATTGCAATGGGTTTTACATGCACCCGCATTCCTTTACAATAACATTAGTGTATCTTGTGAACGTGATGCCACCATCCGCGTCAAAATGATCGACTTTAAAACTATCATCAAAAGCCGTCGCTACACATTTGTTGCGGAATTGCTTAGATTTAAACTTTTTCCACAGATGGTTTTTTATATTAGACCAGTTGTTGTGTAGTTTATAGTTTTTGCGGCACTTTCCCGAGCAGATATAAGCAGTGAAAGACGCGCCCTCGGCGTGAATTCCTTCCGAGTGTAACCCTACATCTGCATACTTTATCTCAACTGGACGTCGGCAGCATGCCCCCGGTTTACAGACCGGTTCTGGCAGACTCCTTTTATTTCTGTGAGTGATTATATCCTGCGTATAAAAGCTTATATCAATCTGTGGTAAGCTATCAGAGTTGAATCGGAGTATATCTGTCACATTAACTCCCACTGTGTCTATCTCGATACCGTAGTTCATGGCCGGTTCATCAAACCAACTTTGTACTATCTGAGTTACATCAAGACTCAGTCGACCGGAGTTAGCCAACGATATTACTTTAGAGGACACTAATCTTCTCATGTTATCGGGCAATAGTTGATGTACCAGCAGCACATTATTAAGTCCGACGTTACGACTGTCCATAGTCCGCGGTGAAGTAATATTCAGTTTGGCTCTATCCAGCCACAACGTAGCCGACTCCACTTTTAACTCTTTTGTATATTGTTCAGGCTGCTTAATGCCTAATGACTTAAGTAGAATCTTGTAGTTGTTTGTTTTGTCTACAAAACAGAAAACAGTACATCAGCCCTGATGAAGGTAGGCAAGGGGTTTTATGCCTGCTGACAGCAGCAGCATACCTGGCTTGTCGGTGCCTGGTTGATTAGAAGAAACAAGCTCAACTCCAAGGTGCAAACTAATTATCAGAAACATTTCCTGCTGGTACTGAGAGATGACAGCTTTTAACCTTCACTTTCAGGTGCAGCGAAACCTTGTTGAGTATTATCCTGTTATCACTGCAGTTGAGGATAGTCTCTTTCGGTACTTGTCATAAATTTAAACCCAATTTAAGCAGAATGTTAAGCCTGCTACATAATTCCATTATATGTTATCGACTACCCGTATACCATCAGGTACGCATCGAACAGCTAGAGAATATAGCATATCTTCTGTCTAGCCTAACTGTATTCTACTTGGCCTGCCAATGCAATCTCCTACCAGGCCTAGCTATGCAATCTTCTGCCTGGCCTAGCTATGCAATCTTCTGCCTGGCCTAGCTGCGCAGTCTTCTGCGTGGCCTTGCTAAGACATCTTCTGCTTGACCTAGCTATACCATATTCTACCTGGCCTAGCTGTACCATCTTTGCCTGGCCTAGCTGTACCATCTTTGCCTGGCCTAGCTGTGCCATCTTTGCCTGGCCGAGCTGTGCAATATTCTGTTTGGCCAAGCAGTGCCAACTAGTCAGACTTTTTGAGGGTCTATTATACTGGCTAGTTATCACTTCTCACTTATAGATACTAGCCTGTCGCGTACTATGATAAATGTAGACTCTTGATTCAATTTTTTAGATTGATGTTAGATACGAGTAGCTGAGGCTCATCACTGCAGTTAGTATAATTCACACATTACGAATGCACTGAGTGTAAACACAGTCTATTTAATCCCTGGGTGGGTGCTGTGGTCCCCCATCTTCAGAGTCGCGAGTAAGCCGAATTGCAATCAGGGTATTTATCAAATGGACTTAAACCATCAATACAGCGCGAGCGAATGAATGTCTCAGTGTGCACTGTAACCAATGATATTAGGTTGAGTAACACCCACCCAGGATTAAGCGTACCTAAAGCCTCATCTCCCACGGCTGACTTTTATGTACACATAGCACACGCGAAACGGTCAATTTTAAAGAGTATTTCCATGCATGGAAAATACTACAGTTCACCCATTATCCATCAGTGTTGGACTTGCATGCATCCTGCTCTTCTATACTAGTCAGTTTCCAATCATATCAAATCAACCTCAATAAAGATGAGGTTTGATCTTGGATGGTATAGGAGTTAGGACCTATGGGAGGAGCTCACATTCACAATAATAGTAGTTTCTTACGGGTTCAAGCCAATAACCTATCCCGCTATTCACAAATGCACTCCATGCCAATATTATGAAGAGTATTCCGTCATTCTATTGGATAAATCATGCTACAACAGAGATGTACTCTGAAGCAAAGCCCTCTACACTGAAGTATGTTACATTAATATGGGAAGTACCCTATGCCCGACTGGTTATATGGGTGCGATATATAGGGTACGGCAGTACCATGAGAGCAGTGGAATGTCAAGTAGTTGGACAGTGGATTGCCAGTCGATACACCTGCTCGAATTCAGAGAATGGCAGGTAGATAATGCATTAGTTCCCTAGTTAGAACTGCAGCGGTGAAGACGGTTGATGAACCGCTCAATTAAGGAAATAAATAGACTTTTAATGGGATGTTGTTTGTTGTAAACAGCTGCGCTTCCCTTCTCAAGGTGACAGGTTCGGGATGCCAAGAGGTTTTGGGGACTGGATGATGGACGGCGGAAGTGTTTTTTTGATAAATTATGAGGTTTTAGAATAAAATCGGATTAACTGAATACCCAACATGTATGCTCTCTCATGTGGAAAGCCTCAATGATTATTTTTAACTGTCAGTGCTTGGGTAAATAACACTCATGAGGGGTCGGTAAGGACCACACTCAGCTGTGATATCTGTCGAATACAGAATTAATCTAATCAACTGAAACCGGCCATCACCTACCTGACGATATCAAGACGGGTGCTGTGTAATATTCTAACTCTGAAGGTCTGATTGTAGATGCTGTATCGATATCATTTAATCGTTTTACTTGGTCTCGATAAAGACGTACTAGTTGGCGTTTAGCTTCCAACGTTATATTCAGACTGGATAAGTCTCTTACTGCCGATGGTTTCGTCTGTGATCGTATGACCGATTTTATATTTTCTACTTCCTCGAGGAAATCTGTATCCATATCGTTATTTGCGTGTGCATAGTCCAAGATGCATAGAAGTACCATGAGAACAGTTCTTACTTCCATACTGTAGTGGGCTATAAAAGAAATCATAGATAGCTTATTAATAATAGCCATAACAAATGCTCTCTCAATCGTAATAAAATCAACAAAGTTCTGACGCTGACAGTGACTGACGATAGTGTTGTGTTAGTGTTATGAAGCTTGTCCTAACATACCTGTCCCTCACCCCGCTGCTCAGCTAAGGACTAATCCCAGACTCTTCCCAGATGTTAAGCCGATGATACCACTCGGTTGACTGGGTTTAAACTGCTACCTACACTATTACTTAAGCACTGAAGAGCTAATTGATAGCCATTCGCCAATGCGTATCGTACTCCGCTCATTATGAATTCCTATAGCTGCCATGTCCAACATCGTTCGTGATAGAGAATGATTAAACGAGGTTTCACAATTGTCCTATAAATCATGACCAATAGCTCCGGCTAGACATTAAGTGTTCACACTTTCTCTCTCAATGAGGTGGGTTGGTATGATGTTTGCGTTAAATAATGCCAAAATTTGGTCACGGGCCTCAAATTATCTCAACTTAATCAAAATAATGACTTTTACCTGGTCGGCGGCAATCAATTTTTGTTTTTTGTATCCGGCTAAAATTAAACGGAACTTTGGGAGCGGTGTGAGAGTTACTTTTATATTATTATCCAGGAATAGGCCGGTAAATGCCATCCAGTGGAACCTAAGAACAGGACACGGATGTGGTGGAAGATTTTTGATAATCCAGCTGCTCCCAGATCAGCTGCTACCCACTACCCTATCAGATATATGGAGGATTACAGGATAGTAACGGACAGGAAATACCGGGAGGACAACACATCCGGTGTGGCCTATCGCCTGTCCGTGAAGGAAGAAGGCCTACGTCCAACCACAGACAGACAGTGGCTAAACAAGTTGCAGGCATTGTGCTTGTATGGCATGAAGTTCAGACAAAACTTACGCCAGACCTGCAGGTGAAATATTTAGACTTCATGAAAATATTTAGTATCAAACAGATTTTTTAAATACATGTAGGTGATTTAACATTATAATTGGCTCTAAGCGTTAGCAACTGTATGGTGCCAGCCAAAGTTGAAACAAACAGCCTTCAGTGACCCATATCTGTTCTGGCACGTGTTGTTGAGCCGAATTTTCAAAATTATCAATCACATATTGATAACGGAAATACCTATAGGGCTGTTTTATGTGTAGGCTCGAGAGTCAGTTTGGCTGCGCTATAGCATGGCATTTATAACGTACCCCAGGAGAAATCTACACACACTTTATACAGCTATATTTCCTGCCATGATTTTATATCGAAACACCGGCTGTTATAACATATGCCATATGTGGGTGGACCATAAAAAATTACACCATGACCCGCCCTCAAATGCGAAAACAACAAAGATTGTAAAATTTGATGTAGAACGTAACTGAATGGACAAACTAATAATTCGTCTTTTAAATAGAATGAGTTGTTTCGTTTTATGCAGATTCGCTGACCCATTAGTGGATGAAGTGTTAATTCTGGACAACGGGCGCCGGGCGTGTGTACTGTGTATGTGTAAACCTGCACTATTTACTTATTATCACCATTTTTTTCCAGCTTAGTGGTTCACCAATAATCACACAGTTTATAGTCGGTGTCTCAGTCTTTATAAAAGATTCGACCTTGAGCTTGTTATGATAACGCCGTGAAGCAGACGTGATCAAATCACTTCCTGTCGGCCATTGTTTGTGGCGGATCGTCTAAGGAAATTAGATTAGTTTTGAAGTTGATTATGGGACTGTGTAGGTAGTATTTCCACCCGGAGCGACCGCCTGACCCATTCTGCACCCACAATCCACTGTCGATTATGCAAATCAGTCGCCCTGTATATCCAGCGATGTGTTTGATATGTAAACGCGACAGTTGGGAAAACCCACATACATAACTCTTATAGACCAAAATCGAACGCGTTGACACGAAATACTCTCCACGTAACTGTGTCCGAAAATAATACGTGTTCGATATCTTGGAAGGTGCAGTGAGAAAGTGGCGTGATTGGAAATCGCGAATCACGACACCATGCATGCATGCGTCAACAAACGACTACCGGCAATGGAGAAAGATAACAAGGTTAGCCTAAAATAGGCGAGAGGCTAAGATCAATACGACACGAGTGAGCGGAGGCGCGCAGGTGCTATTTTTGCTTATATGTGTACTCTACTATACTGTACAGTACTGTATATAACCGTGCTATGCTGTATTCATTAGAAAGTTTCTGCGCCATTTTGTGCAAAACTATACCCACTTTCTTTTTGGAAGATGTCTTTGCCGCTGTGGTGAAGCTGTCTGGTTAGATATTCTTTTTTACAAGTTTAAGCTTAGCATGTATCAACTAGTGTATCAATGCTCCACCTTATAATGAGGTTTGTTTTTGTTTTGAACCAGAATGGGGTGCCCGCCGTAATTGTGATTCGAACCCAGGTTTTCATGGATGCGAGCCCAGCACTCTATCACTGTGCAATACTGTATACCAATAGAACTACACAATTCCGCGTACAACTATACACAATATGCATACTTATATGCTAAATCATAATGGGTTAAATAATATAAATTGATCCTAGTCCTTGAAAATAAGGCCAAAGCTCGGAGCTCGGATGGTCATCCACCAATAAAACAGGTATTATTCCATAAGAGTTCCCTGACACCCACTAACAGGTGGGCACTAATGGTTATTTTATACTTTATAAACAGTAGGAGTGTCAATCCGAAAATATAATCCCTTTCTGATACTTACTCAGCAAGGTGAAGCGATAGTTTAGTCGATAGCATACTGGGCCTTGGACCCGGTTCTATTTCCAGTTCGGCCAAAAACATTGCCTTTTGCTAGACACTTGTCTGTTTCGGAGCTCGACATCAAATAAAGGAAGCCCTCCTATAGAGTTACCTTTGTTATGGGGCATGCGGGTGCGAGCAGAAGGTCTCCTAATGGCGCACTCTGGGAAACGCTGAGTCGAAGATTCAATAAGCCAATTGCTGCACCACTCCTGACAGCTGTTCTGTCATGGAGACGAAGAAGACTTACTTAGTGCTGGGTCTCTTTCTTGGCACCACTTCAGTAGCCAATAAGTAAAGTAAAATATCAACGAGGTGTCGGACAGAAGTTTGAGTCAAAGCTGTTATACTGATGGTTAGCAGCCTTCTAGCATATGGTCTTTAACACTTCTAACACAATCTTAAGACTGAATAAGCCCTCTACGATTGTTTTAAGGGTGTCACATTTTATGATAAGCTGCAACAATATGCAAATAGAGACTGGCTATTGTTTTACGGGCGTGGAAATGACAGTTCCGTTTACTTGATATATAAAGCCGTTAATAGCTCAACTGAACTAATGAAGTCATTGCAACACTAAATATTATTTGCATAAAGAGCAACTATAGTGGATGAAGACAATAGTGATGGCAGTGAATTAGCTAATGACGGCTATTTAGTGATAAAAAAACAGATGACAGGAGCTGGTTTTTGTGTTTGATGACAGCGGCCGCCGGCTTCTTTGATTCGCCCAATTAGAATGCTGTATTAATTAGGCATATACTGCATTTATTCTTTCCAGGTTGGTGTACAGAAGTATGTCAACAAAGAGTTGAAAAGTTGAATGTTTTTGAAATACCAGGGATTCGTTTTTGCGGTTTTTTGCTGACCGGGTTCAAGTACTTGGTGCAAGGTGATAATGCATAGCTAGTGTTTAGTATCTATTTATATTTTATACTACGTAGGCGAAAATTATCAAACAGCTCGGTAGGGATGCTAATGACAAAACGCGCTGTCACGCCCAGAATAATTAGCTAACTGTCTCGGAGGGCGAGATAACGTGGTAGAGCCCATGGGGTCTTGTGATAACGAGATGTAAACCTAAATAAAGCTCGCGCCCTTACTCACCTGACCACATCAGGCAGATTATGGCTAGTAAGCAGGAAGATCGATCCAAGTATCCACACTAAGCAGTACTCTATGTCCGCCAACCGTCACACCCATATACACGGCTAAGTGTCACCTTGTAGAGTATATATACACGGCTAAGTGTCACCTTGTAGAGTATGGGTGGTGAAATCTATAGTTAGTAGTGCGTTGGCGTTAGAAGCCTGTAAAATAGTTTGTTAGACTATTGTGTAATGCAACACTGCAGCAATATAACAGCAATATATTAGGTATAAGCGCGGCACACGGCGGTAGTGAATGATAGGTGTATGACTGTACGCGAGTTAGCAAGAGTAAACTACCAATCTACCATAACACTCATTTTCGATGACGCTTTTCGCAGTAAGCAGCTATTTCTTGTCGCGGACAAGATCAGTCAAAAGAAGATGCTTGTTTTCACACAGCTTGAACATTTCCTAGCCATATTATAGCCAGTTTATCGCAGTGCAAATATGATCCGTACATCAGATTTATACTTGTCCTGTAGCCATCAAACCTCAAAAAGCTGATAAGTTAACTTGACATTTGTTTGATTGTTGTCTAGCAATCTTTGCGACTGCCTACATAGGTAGTGCTTGAGGTAGACAGTCAAAGGTACCAAAAGAGATTTATGCGATTCAAAAGTTTGACTTTCAAAGACTACGTTAAGGAAAATGATTCATGATGTAATGTTAAGGTGATTTGATGAAACCACAGTGAATTGTAGGAGTACACGATACAGTAAAGCTATTTTAGAGGCCTGCACAGCCTGTATTACTTCACAGAAGCGCAAAACGTTACAAAAATATGCTGAAACTGCATAGTAAAACCAGCAATGAGCGTCGATAAAGTCATACATACATTACCGAGTGGATATCCTTGAGTGCTGAGACCGTACACAATGAAATAATATGGGGTATTTGCATGCATAAGATCCAGGTTCGATTCAATGATCATGGTTGCCAAAACAAAGGCAGAAGAAAGTTATATACTTAAACTGATTAGGTTAAGCCCACAAGGAATTTCATTAGAGTTGCATTACCAAGTTTTTACAATATCCTCAAGACTTTCTCTTTAGTGTCATACACAAGAGGGGGCTTCGGCTTGTCCTAAGACCCTTGTACCGCAGCGCCAATCCATACGATAATCCTTAATCATCAGGGGCTATAGAGCACTAGATGAGGGCTTTATATCACGGAGCGGAGACTGTAGTTTGCACAGCGAGGGCTATGTCGCCCAGTAAGCTGAGCTCGCTGAACTGCTCAGTGAGGGCTGTAGCGGCTCAGTGAGGGCTGTAGCTGCTCAGCGAGGGTTGTAGCTGCTCAGCGAGGGCTGTATATGCTCCGTGAGGGCTGTTCCGTTTAGTGAGGGCTGTATCTGCTCAGTGAGGGCCGTATCTACTCAACGAGGTCTGTAGCTGCTCAGTGAGGACTGTAACTGCTCAGTGCGGGCTGTATCGGCTCAGTGAGAGCTGTAACTGCTCGGTGAGGGCTATAAGGCTGTGAGGGGCTCGTGTGACGTCTTCATATAACTTTTCACTCTGGAGAAGTGACAGGACGGGAAATCCTGTTTGGTTAGCTTAAACTCGCTCTTATTCTCATCACCTGATTCACTGTAAGCAGAGATCATCATAAACACGCTACAAATTAAATGGACACTAACAGTAACTAACCATCGCGCGGCAGTACGAACAGGCACTGTCCGTAGACAGAGGCGGGTAAAGTGGAGGCATAGCGTAGCCAGCGGATACAGCAGGTCAGGAGGAAACTATAATCCCTAGAAATCTCTATAATCTGATTCATTGACACTTGTCCAATGTTGATACAGTGATAAAGGTTGACATCCGCCCTTCATCTACAGCTCAGTGTGACACGAGTGGTGGTGTACGGTGACAAAAAACTGCTAACACACACACGCACACACACACCGTGACTCACTCCCGTCAATACAATCGGGTCTTGGGGATAAGTAAACAGTGCTACTGAATCAGACTATGAGGTAAGCTAGGTAAGCTATGAGGTGACCTAGTATGAAACAGGATGGAATGTGAACTGTCAAGGTTATGCCTTCTGACCAATTAAAAACATGAATCACCAAACATTCTAGAATTTTCTGAAAAAAATCTGCAGTTTCGAGAACTTGAAACAAATTTGATTTAAACATTACCCGGTAGAACGGTTCCGTTGAGCACACCCTTCTCCAAGTTTAGTTTAGAAAAGGCAACGGTTGCCTTTTTGCCAATGGGCATGTGGAGAAGTTTAGATTGTATGACTGTTTGAGCTCCTACACCCATTAAGGCTAATGAGGCTACTTTTGCTGTACAACCGCTGATTCAGCACAATAAAACAAAAACGGTATTACGCTTTGTGTACTGGCTTTGTACGCTCAGCCTCGACGATTTTAGTGTTTACTGATTAGAAGGGCCCATAATCGTCGCTTCTCCACTTTCCCCTTTCCAAGAAACCCTCTCCCTATTTCTAACCATAAGCTATAAGAGTGAGACAGGCATAATAATTCCGGGTTGCGGGCATTCTTTGCTTCATTCGCCTTAGTTTAATTTCTCATTCGGATGAAAAATGAGCGCGAGTTCTTTCCGAAACTATTTCATTTCGCGGACTTGTCTACATTCTACTGATGGAGCGCCAAGGGATGGGTGTCTTGTTCCCCACGTTTTTACTGGCACCAATCACTCAATTAACAAGATTGACAGTCGTATTATTGAGAAAATGTGATAACAAGGTGAATTGAGATCTCCGTGCCTCGATGGGCAGAGAAACAATTGTATATCTTCTACTCTACCATAGGGGTGCAGTGGACATGCATTCCAAGATACGAGAAACAGACTGTACATGCCTTTAGTATATATACTTTGTGTTCTATGACAGGATATGGAATAGCGGGATAGCTCAGTGGTAGAGCGCCGGGCCTGCAACCGTGAGAGCATGGACGCGAATTCAATAATGTTGGGTTTATTAGTATGACCTCACATCCTGATTCTAGCTCCAAAAAAAACATCCTCACTTTGAATTGGACTATTGATACTACTGGTCCAGTCATGATGCTCCATGCTAAGTCGCAACTGGTGACAAAACTAGCATCTAACCCGGCAGCTTTACCATAAAAGTGAAGAGATCATCGGAAGGATAAAACCGACGATGTATCGCTTCCCACTAAACAGAGCTCCAATCTGAGGTTCATTCTTTTTCATAGTATGAACTTTCACCGTTACGGTGAAGCTGCCGGGTTGAATACTTGTTTGTTCATCAGTTACGGCTTAGCATGGAGCGCACAAGCAGATCAGTATCAACGCTCCATTGTATATTGAGCGTGTTTTTAGAGCTAGGATTAAAATTAGGTGTTCATACTCACAACAAGGACCCGTCTTAATCGAGATTCGAACCCATGTTTTCACAGTTGCGAGCCCACCGCCTTACCACTGAGCTCTCCCGTAAAAAAAGGCAACTATATGTGTGAACATTCGTATAGTTCAACTTTGCAACCTGGTATCTCGCACGCTGATGTTGAAGTAGTACAAGCTGGTAGCTCATACTGACAGTGGCAAAACCCAAGATCCAACAGGTTGGAAGCCAAGCGAACGCTCTAGTCTAGACACCTTTACAGACTTACGGACAATAAAGGATGGCAGTGTATCGATCCCAGGAGAGAAGCGAGTTGGGCCGATGTCCGTGATTTTGCAGCGTAAACAGAATCTCGAACGTAGTTCTCAGAGGTTTCTCTTCCTGTCTGATGTACCGTCGCCGATAGCGCGTACGCACCTCCGGTCGTTTCACTCTCTCCAGGAAACACAGCAGCTGCAATCACATGACACGAGTAAAAGGTGTGAACCTAGACGATGGCTATCTTCGCACCCAAACACTAATAATTCTGTTGGTTTTATCTCGAAACTGATGACCCGGATGAAAAATACCATGATATTCAACTTGAAACTTCAAGCGAATTTTATTGTGTGGAAGGCGGTTTACGCATTGGAAGTTTCATGGACCGCGGTGACCACAATGAAAACACAAGTTTATTCACTTGCGGCGGTCTCGAAATCCCTATCGTCGAGGGCTAATTAATTATTTCATCATGCCATCGGCGAGGTTTCAAAAACAGGTCTATTATCACGGCATCCAGCAATTTATCCAGGGCAGCGGTAATCACGGACACAAGGGAGTTGCCAGCCATGACCTTCACAGACCAGAATTCTTGATCTTTTTTCGCACGGCGCCCACTGATATTTCTACATGAGTGTCGTTCTACCTTGCTGTCGCTGAGTCGATAGATGCCTTTACACATGCCTTCCAGTTTAGCCGAGCGGGATTCGAGCTGCGAGACGGTCGTGGCGGGGTCGTTTGAGCTCGTGTGCATCAGCATCTGTCCGTCTGGGAAGAATCTCAGGTATCGGTAGTAGACAACCTTCTGCCAAGGCGGATAATACTGCTCTAGGGTGGCCTCCCCCTGTCTCAAAAACTCCACTTTACTCATGTAGACTCCTACAAGTGCAGCGTTAATATTAATACTACTAATATTATTGATAATGATTCACTGTCGGTTTGAGGAAGTTGACGCCTGAGCAGGGTTGGCATAGTGGAAGGTGACCATGCTTAGGGTCAACTCCACTTTACCAGGGCACCCGCTGGTTCAGTGTGAAGCATGAGCCATTTTGTTCACACATCACACATCGAAACTCGGTACTCCTATCGAGAAGGCGGAGCTGGATTTTTAACCAATGAGGAGTGATCTTGATCTTTATCCACTGGTTGGGCTCTCCACTATTTTTATGGTGGTGTTCCGAAGCCACGTTAGCAATTTGAAGCAAGAGGCTTGCTGAAAGCCTATACCAAGAAAGCAATCCCGCAGGCGGTGAAACCCGAAATACAACATAACCAGAGATTAATCCACCATGACCAGTCAATCACCCATACAACCACTACATTGCACTATACATCCAGACAGTTGGCAGGGTTCTACTCAGCGGTATTTCTGCAGGAAATCTGACAAGAATTCCTCACTGTGGCCTGAGCTACCTTCCCAAATACAGCGAAATCATTCGCTATTCCACAAATAGACACCCAATATAACCGAGTCCGGTTTCTAGGAAGGGTCACTTTACAGATGGACTTCCTTTATCTCGTGCAACACTCCAAATCCAGGGGACAGTGCAGCTCAGTCAGTAAAAGTGTGAAATTACCATCTAAGAGTTATGAGCTCACTTCCCAGTGCTGGCGGAGGGGGGGGGAGGGATTTTTCTTAGCAAGCCACTCACTCCAATTTGCTAGCGTGGCTTTGGATCAACGCGGTATCAATAATAAAGGCCTCAACCAGCGGATAAGGTCAAGGTCACTCAGTACCACTTCAGTACCATTAGAACACCATCCCACGCCACCGTGATAATCACCGGTCATGAGAAACCTGCATCCAAGTATTCAGTAGGCCAATTTCTGCATAGCCCTAATGCTGGTCAGGATACGAAAGGAGAATCCTATGAGCCTCAAACTGACCGTTATAATGAAGATGAGGTCTTTCTATACACATCTGTCTCCATGATGTAAAAGGATGCTGCAGTCGGCAACTCACTCCCCATATACTGTATGTAATAATGGAATTTGGGTCACCAAATGTACTACACAGGTGCAAGCAGAAAGTCTCCTAATGACGCATCCCCGGAAAAATGTTGAGTCAGAAATTCAGTTGACCAATTTCTGCACCACTCCTGCTCTGAATTGCTTCTGGTTATACTCCACATTATTAGTACCTGCACCGGGTCTTGGAGTTTGGTCTCTGGTTAACAGCAAGACCTTGTTGACGCTCAGGAGTGTATTATGGCCAGATGCCCTTCCTGCCACCACCATTGACTTTTCCGGGATTCAGATCCCTGACTCGCTGGGCACAAATCGTGTATTCTAACCACTAAACCATGGTGGCTCCCCACTCCTGCTCTGCCTTGGAGACATGAAATTAGACAGTTTGCGGAGTTGCGTTTCCGTAAACTTAAACGGAAAAGGGCCCCGAATTGATGTCAGTGGGGCGCAGCAAATGCAGGAGTTACCGTACGTTCGTATGAAATTTCTTCCAAATTCCGTACAATGATACCTAATATGGTTTCGTCTCTCTAGCTCAATTAAACGCGTCTTCCGCAGTTTGTAGGCGATCACTGATGTTATATGAACTAATATGCAAGACATATTTATATATTTACACCCATATTATGCACTGAATCACTAGTAATACCAATCTAAAGTGAGCAATGTTTTCACTGAGTGAGCAGACGGGTCACCAAGCAAGTTATTACATGCTAGTAGGTGGAATCGCTAAAATTCTGGTATACGGTTACGCAACTCTGTAAACTCTCTGTTACTATTACCACATCTATGAGTTAGAAGTCGAATCTCCATAACGATATTCAGTCACCGGCCTAACGAACGGGCAAAAACTCTGAGAAATAAAGAATGTGACCACGCCTCGGTTTGGTTAAAGGTGAAAGTCCTGTTATAAGAGTTATCTAATTGATTTCAACTTATCCCTCTCTAATAATGAAAATTGAAACCCAAACGACCGGGTTATGTCGATTTAATGATGAGTTATTACTGGAGCTGAAATTCATAACTATTATGCATGAGCAGCCTTGGCGTAGTATTTACAGACTCATTGATCATGCAGACTATGAACGGTTGGTTGTGGTTCCAGGGCGTCTTCTAAGAAATGCCAGCAGGAGGCGGGACTTACTGCGAGCAAATATTACTCCAAATCTGCGAGTCCCTCGCCAACAGATAGAAACCTCTACAGACCTACAAAGCATTCATACAAAACTTTGTCTAGGCGCTGGGGTGTCAGAGCATTGGGTATATCGGGGAAACGGTACTGTAGTATCAGACTACTGAAGTGACAGGGTACTGGGGTGATGGGCACTGGGGTGACAGGGTACTGGGGTGATGGGCACTGGGGTGACAGGGTACTGGGGTGATGGGCACTGGGGTGACAGGGTACCGGGGTGAAATGGTACTGTGGCATCAGAGTACTGGGGTGAACTGGTACTTAGCATCAGGGTACTGGGTTGATGGGCACTGGCGCGACAGGATACTGGGGTGACGGGCACTGGGGTGACAGGGTACTGGGTTGACGGGCGTTGGGGGGCAGGGTATTGTGATGACGGGCGCTGGGATCACAAGGTGCTGGGGTGAAATGGTACTGTGGCATTGGGTACTGGGGTGACGGGCGCTGGGGTGACAGGGTACTGAGGTGACGGGGTACTGAGGTGACGGGCGTCGGGGAGACAGAGCCCTGGGTGTCGAGCTGATGGGGAGATGGGGCCCTGGGGTGTTGGGGCGTTGGGGTAATGGGGTGACAGGGCCTTATAGAATGGAGCCTATGAGAAGTTATCTGATGGGGGTATTGATGGCCTAATAGAAATGCAGAGTACATAGTAGTAATGATAGCTGAGGAATGTCTGAGGTCACACAGTGCCAGGGTATTAGGGTCACCCATTGGCAAATTCTGAGAATAACTGAAATCCCCTGGAGGCAAAAAAATCAAATGAGCAGACTACAAATAGGGATTTTGTATAAAGACCAAACAGAACCCCTTTAATACCGAGTATGGGGTGCTTTCTATTTTGGTGATAGCGGCATAGGTAATTGGTACAGCGCCGGGGCTTGTAAACGTAAGAACCTGTGTTCGAGTTCCTGTCATTACAGGCTTGCTTTGTAGGTGTGAGCTCTTCACAAAAAACCTAGCTCAGGCTAAAAATAAGCCTCACTATCAGGTGGAGCGCTGATACTGACCCGCTCATGGTGCTCCATGCAAAGCCACGACTGGTGAAAAAATCAGTATCTAATGCGGCAGCTTTACCGCAATCAGGAAAATGTCATGCGGGAACAAATGCGAGGCTGTCTTCTGAGAGATATTGGGGAGGTGTGAGGCGTATATAGGAAGAAGATGTTACCCGGATCCAACTCAAACTCTACCCAAAACTCGCTATCAATCGGTTCTTCAAGACTGAGCGGGTAGTCATTGGCGGCTAAGGATCAGTCACCCGTAGAGTGCAGAACGACTGCTTAGAATTCACCTCCTCTCTTGCGAGCAGGAAGAGGCGAATCTTAGACAACAGCGAAAGCTATTGAACCAAGGAAGGCCCTCCCTCATTCAGCCCCAAACAGTGAGAATCGATCTCTAAATGCTAGGCAATTTTAGTGACCAGCCTCGTTGGACCCCCTCTATATAAATTCAACCTGGTCCATCCACACAGTCTCATAGCTGATGCTTGACACTGAATCAGCGGGTGCCCTGGTAGAGTGAAGCTGGCCCTGGGCATAGTCAGCTTCTACTATGTCAACCCTGCCCGCATAGGATTTATTGGTTGCGGTTTTTGTAGCACTGCGACCAACAGTCTCAAACAGTGAGACTAGATCTCAGGTGACTTTAGCATCTTAGCATCCGCGGACCCCCTCCGTAATATCTAAATAAATCAAACATGGACTGACCATGGAGATATCCTCTAAAGACCTTGTGTCCAGGTCGGAGGAAACGACCCATCTAATAATATAGGTGAGAATCTCCGTGGGCAGCTGAGAGATATGAAGGGCCTGCAACAAACAAAACAGGTCATTATTATTATAACACATACTCTCAGAAATCTCACCGACAGTGAACATCTACTAATTTCTAAAGGTGCTGTTACAGTTGACGTTGGGTCTGGTTTGGACTTAGTCTGGTGTTCGGCGACCCGTTTTCAGTCAAAATGGGCCCACTGGATGCTCCAACCCGAATTACTTTGGAGCCAATCAATGGTATTGAGCTAGTGTTTCCCGGAAACCATAACGTTTTTGCTCATAATTTCATCTAAAAGTCAACCCGCTACTTAAAATGCCTATCATAACCTCGTGAGTGCCTACAGTTTTTTTAGAGAAAAGGGTTGCGAAAACAAATTTATGCTTCCAACGATCCTCTAGTGAAACTGTAAAATCGTCTTACGATTGTGACTAAAGGTCGGCCCGCTCGGAAAGACCATGTCCACCTTGGAATCTTGATACATGTCCAACTTTGAATTTCGATTTCCAATTTGAAATTCCTACTGCTGGCTTATAAATTGTTGTGTAAGGCATCGGAAGTGTCATGGATCGCAATGACCACATAAACATGAGCTAATCACTTTCAACAATGGGGTGTTTCATAAATCCCGACCGTCGCGCCTTGTCGCAACCATCTATATAAATCCACAATCCCATTCATCGATGGGGTTTCTAGCGTGCGCCTATAGTCTCTTATGGTTGCTTCAAGGGATCGAATCTAGAGGTGCAATCCCAGGCTTGCCGTGCTGAACTTCAAAGGTTGGGAGTCTATTTTGAGCCCCGAGCGGCAACCATACCGCGCTGTACAGCGAATGAACACCGGTTCCATTGAAACATTGCCGAAACTTCAAAACTGAACATCGCCTATCAAATTTAGCATGCTCTCAGCACAGTGTGTTCAGCGGTACACCACCAGGCCCAGTTATTTGAAGCAACCATTATAGGACCAGGGAATAGATGGACCTGCTTCCAATAACCTCATAGGGACTCGACCAGTGGGTGTTAGTTGTTGTTGTGATAATTCCAACACTTCATTTTGGCTTCATGAGGTTGCTATAGAGCCTGTCATCCCACAGAACAAATTACCAAATTTAAAACAAGTCAATAAATAAATTGCGGTAATGCCATGGAGACAAACTTCTATGCCCAACTAAATCACCGGGCACATCAGTTTAAGTTGTCCCTTAGACAATGGCAGTGAAGGGGAAGTGGCTGTTAGAGAGCAAATGTGTACCAGTAGCCCTGCAGCCGAGGGTAGGGGGGGGAAGTTACACCTCTTTCTCACTGCCTACACCTTTCTCAGCTCCAAGAACAGTAGGGTTGCCATTCCCTGCTGAATGAGTGAGTTTTTGAAAACGTTCCCATACAAGCAGCGTTTGAACCCGGGACCTTTGGGACCTTTGGGACCTTCGGGACCAGCGGCTAGCCCTCTAATGGCACAGTCTTCATTGGAACGTCATAGTAAGTGTTGAATTGTCTATGCAGTAGATAAAACCGAGTAAACATTGATCGAGGAATCCTCAAATTGAAGGATGTTACAACACACCCTGAGGTCTGTTCTACAGAGAAAATG
>Ga0224501_10000609_pt1 | contig 28019 bp, 29 predicted proteins | sample SF_Oct11_sed_USG_4_FD_169105 | JGI IMG/M metagenome (GOLD analysis project Ga0224501, IMG submission 169105) | Sediment microbial communities from San Francisco Bay, California, United States - SF_Oct11_sed_USGS_8_1 | ecosystem: Environmental > Aquatic > Marine > Sediment | place: USA... | reverse complement strand
TACTAGTGTTTTGAACCGCGCTCTATAAGCACGCCCACGTCACGTGCACCGCGAATCGCGCCTGGCTTGGTGAGCTTAACCTTAACCCACGGTACATGAAACTCCTGCATAAGTATCTCTGCGATGCGTTCAGCGAGTGTTTCCACCAACTGAAATTCACTTTCTTCCACATAAGAAGCAATGCGTTTGGAGACCGCCTTGTAATCCAGGGTGTCGTCTATGTGGTCCGAATCGGCCGCTTTGCGTATATCGGTGGCCATCTCCAAATCGATGCTCACGGTCTGCTTGATACGCCGTTCCCAGTCGAAAATGCCAATGACGGCCTGAACTTGCAGTGCGTTTAGAAAAATAATATCCATTGAAATAGCGATTTCTTGAGGTCTAGGCTCTATAATCGCAGATGTCCCCATTTGGCACAACGCGAAGGTGAATTTTGGAATTCAGTGCGGTTGACTATGTTCTAATCATTGCAGGCTATCTCTTTGGCTCCATTGCCACGGCGATTGTGGTTTCCAAGCTCATGGGTTTACCGGATCCGCGTACCCTGGGTTCTGGAAATCCAGGTGCCACCAATGTCTTGCGCCATGGCGGTAAAAAGGCGGCGGCCATTACCCTGGTGGGTGACTGTATCAAGGGGGTGATCCCGGTTCTTATTGCCAAATTGTTTACCGATTCCGAGTTGGTGATAGCCCTGGTGGCTGGCGCGGCCTTTCTGGGGCACCTCTATCCCGTCTTTTTTGGCTTTCGCGGTGGAAAAGGGGTTGCAACGGCACTCGGGGTGTTTTTGGCGGTGGACTGGCGTGTTGGTCTCGCCACTCTGGGAACTTGGATTTTAGCTGCAATTGTCACCAAGATATCGTCACTATCGGCTCTTTTGGCGTCAATTATTTCGCCGCTCTATATGTGGTGGATCACCGGTTCGCAGAGCTATTTGATTTTAAACATACTACTCACCGTGCTTCTGGTCTGGCGACATCGTTCAAACATCCGCAATCTGCTCACCGGCAATGAAGATAAAATTGCCGGCCCCGACGAAGAAGACGTTTAAGATTTTTCCACCATTTTTGGTAAACTGTGCGGTCCTCGGGTTCGCATTGCGGAGCAAGCTTTGAAAAATCAAGTGTCAGAACTGGTCTCACTGGCCCTTCAGTCTCTTATTGAGCAGGGGCACATTCCAGCCGAGTCCCCCACGGATGTGTTGATCGAACACACGCGGGACAAGGCCCATGGCGATTTCGCCTGTAATGCCGCGATGCGGCTGGCCAAACTCGCCAAGTGCAATCCCCGCGAACTGGCCACCCGAATAGTGGAGAATTTGCCCGCAAACTCTTTTGTCACCAAAACAGAGATTGCGGGCCCCGGCTTTATCAATTTTTTTGTCGATGAAAGCGCTCAACGACAAATCATTAATACTGTTCTGGAGCAAGGGCGTGCCTACGGCACCCACCAAATCGGCGCAGGTAAAAAGGTCCAGGTGGAGTTTGTCTCTGCCAATCCCACCGGACCCTTGCACGTGGGTCATGGTCGCGGTGCGGCCTACGGTTCCGTCGTGGCCAGTCTGCTTAAGGCGGCCGGTTTTGAGGTGCATCGCGAATATTATGTGAACGATGCCGGTCGACAGATGAATATCCTGGCGGCATCGGTATGGCTGCGTTATCTGGAGTTGTGCGGCGAGTCATTCGCTTTTCCCGCCAATGGTTATAAGGGCGACTACATTCGCGACATCGCCCAGGAATTAAGGCAGGCCCACGATAATCGTTTTCATCGCAAAGCAGAGGACGTGTTCCAGGGCGTGCCCGAAGATCTCACCGACGCCAATCCCCAGGGTGATAAAGAAGCCCATATCGATGCGCTCATCGAAAAGGCCAAATCCTTATTGGGGGCGGCCGATTATCGGGCGGTCTTTGGTAAAGGCTTGAACACGATTTTGGACGATATCCGTGATGACCTGGCCGAATTTGGCGTGGAATACGATGAATGGTTCTCCGAGCAAAGCCTTAGTGACAACGACCAGATTCAGATTGCCATCGATGAGTTGAAAGAAAAGGGCTTTATCTACGAAGAAGGTGGAGCGCTATGGTTTCGATCCACTGATTTTGGTGACGAGAAAGATCGGGTTGTGGTCCGAGAAAACGGCCAGATGACCTATTTCGCCTCGGACATCGCCTATCACCTGAACAAGTATCAGCGGGGCTTTGATCAGCTTATCGATATTTGGGGGGCGGACCACCACGGCTATGTGCCGCGCGTGCGGGCTGCCATCGAAGCGCTAGGCAAGTCCACCGACGATTTTCATGTTCTATTAGTGCAATTTGCCATCCTCTACCGCGGGGGGCAAAAGGCGCAGATGTCTACGCGCAGCGGTGAATTTGTTACCTTAAGAGAACTGCGTGACGAAGTGGGCCGGGATGCGGCGAGATTTTTTTACATCATGCGCAAGTCGGAACAACATCTGGATTTTGATCTGGACTTGGCCAAGTCCCAGTCCAGCGACAATCCTGTCTACTACATTCAATATGCCCATGCACGTATCTGTAGTGTATTTCGTGGCCTGACCGAGAGCGGGCAACACTATCACCCCAAGCAGGCAGAAGGCGTTTTGCATCGATTAGACACGGAACACGAGCAGAGCTTGATAAAATCCCTGGCCCGTTATCCTGAAGTGATCAAGGCGGCTGCGCTCAACCATGAGCCACATCAACTCGCGCAGTATTTGAGAGACCTGGCCAACGATTTTCACACTTACTACAATGCACATCGCTTTCTCATTGAAGACGAAGAGCTGCGCAATGCAAGATTGCATCTGATTTCTGCAACGCGTCAAGTTCTGCAAAACGGACTAGCCATCATTGGAATCGCTGCGCCCGAGGCAATGTAAGTGGCGGTCAAAAAAAAGCGACAGGCTACGGTCAGTGACAAGCCTGGTGTAAAGAAGCGCAACAGACAAGAGGGTAATAGCCCAAACTGGGTTTGGCTGTTTTCAGGTATTTTTGTTGGATTATTCATTGCTGTCATCGGAATTTTGGTGTGGAAAAAAAGCGAGACCCATTCCGTGGAACTGGCTAGTGTCAAAGAAACACCCAAGGCCAAGCCCACCGTGAAAGAGGCCAAAGAAACAAAAGGGACTGAATTTGAGTTTTTTGAAATACTGCCCGAACTGGAAGTGTTGGTTCCAAACAGTATTACAGCAGACAAGCTGGAACTAAAACCGGGTGAACGCTACATGTTGCAAACTGGGTCGTTTAAAAACAGAAAAGATGCTGAGAGCCGCAAACTTGAGCTCGCTTTTCTGGGTATTGAATCCACGATCCAAACTGTAACCATAGACGAAAAGCAGACCTGGCACCGGGTCAAGGCTGGGCCTTTTGACTCCGCCACCGAATTGAATCGAGTTCAAGATATATTAAAGAAGAAGGGAATAAAGACCTTACGTGTTAAGGTAAAGGGGTAAGTATGAAATCAATTGTTAAATTAGTGTCCATCATCGCCGCGTCAATTATGTTAAACGCGTGTGGTCCGAGTAGCAGTCCGGAAAATGCGCTGGCAAAAGAACTGGCTGAAAACTTTCTCGCAGCCACTCATACAGGAAAAATTGACGAGGCCATGGCCATGGCGCATCCCGAATTTTTCGGTTCACGTCAGCCCAATGATTGGAAAAATTACTACTCCATGGTAGACGAGCACTTAGGCAAGTTTGAATCCATGACCTTGAAAAAAGGTTTGGCAGACGAAAAACTGACAGGCATTTTCTATATGTATCAGTTTAATGCCAAATATGAAAAAGGATTGGCCAAGGAAATGGTCACCATGATACGTCGAGTCAATGACGACAAGCCCTTGCGTGTTTTTGGTCATCGCATCGACTCCAGTAAACTGCCTAGAGAAGAGTAGGTAACACCGATGGCTCGTACTGGAATTTATGCTCTAGTCTCTGGTCTCGTGGTCGTGGCCTTGCTGATAGTGTCTGCTCAATTTGCTTCAAAGGAACCGCCGCCTCCCGTGTTACCTGCGGGTAGCGAAGGGATCGTGATAGAAAATCCGCCCGAGCCTGTTCCACAGTTCGCATTCTATGATCAGGATGGCAAGAAATTTACTGAGCAGGCCTTTAAGGGGAAATGGAGCCTTTGGTTTTTTGGCTACACCAATTGTCCCGATGTGTGTCCGACTTCCATGATGGTGATGAACCAGGTTGCTAAATACAACGATTTACCCGATACACAATTTGTGTTTACCAGCGTGGACCCGAAGCGCGACAAACCCGCCGCTTTAAAAGAGTTCGTGACTCATTTTAATCCCAAGTTTATTGGAACCAGTGGGGAAAAAGCAGAGATTGATAAGTTTGTTGAGACGTTTGGTGTGGTCTACGGATTTGAAGGGGATACCAACACAGACGACTATGTGGTTACCCATTTTGGTGCTATCTATATTATTGGGCCAAAAGGGGTTTCCCGAGCCTACGTCCTGCCGCCGCATGATTACAAACGGGTGTTGGATACCTATCTCTTGGTGAGAAATCATTATGAAAAATCTTAGTCTGGTAGTTTTTCTGTTGGCATCATTTTCCGTTTTTTCGGCTGAGAATGATGTGCAATTGGAAAATATGTGGATTCGATCAGGTCCACCTAATGCTAAAGTGCTTGCGGGCTACGGGGAGATCAGGAATTCAGGCTCTGTTGCGGTAACGATTGCATCCATTAGCAGTTCGGATTTCGAAAAAATAGAATTACACGAATCCATGATACACAATGGTATGGTCATGATGCACGAAGTTGAAGATAAGACCATAAAGGCAGGCTCTTCAATCACGCTTGAATCCAACAGTTATCACTTAATGTTAAAAAAACCCGGTAAGAAATTGAAAGCGGGAGACAAAGTAAACTTGGTTTTCAAATTTACGAATGGAAGTTTCGTCGAGACGCGAGTTGAAATAAAAATGCAAGACCAACCCGCTACGGGCCATGGCCATAATCATCACTAACATTATGGGCTGATTGTTGAAAAGGAAATTCGGTGCAATGAAAAAATTGATCTCGATTCTTTTGGTGCTTGTATCCTCTAATGCGCTTTCTGCTCTTCCTAAACAAGCCGTCTTGCCGGCGGAGTTGGCTCATAAGGCGGTGATTGCTGCGGTTGATCAATGCAGAAAGAATGGATACACCGTTTCTGCTGCCATTGTGGATGTCTCTGGGGTTCTGCGTGCGCAGCTAAGAGCGGATAGCGCTGGTGCCCACACGCTTGATAGCAGTTTCAAAAAGGCCTATACCTCCGCGAGCCTAAAAGACAGCACGCAAAATTTGGCGAACCTTATCCACAAAAAACCCGAGCTGCAAACATTGCGTGATATGAATAACTCTATTTTGTTATTGGGCGGTGGTTTGCCGATAGTCATGGATAATGAAGTTGTGGGTGGTATCGGCGTGGGAGGTGCTCCCGGGGCCCATCTGGATGAAGCATGTGCGAAGGCTGCTTTGCAAGCGATCGGCGCTGTCATTGAGTCGGAAAAATAAACTGTCTCCTGTGCCTCAATTTCGAACTTGCCATGTCACCTGATTGTTACCGGCTGTAATTTTTTTATCTAATAGCCATTTCATGGCGTCCTCCGCGTCTTCTTCGAACCAGGCCCTTGCCGAACCGAGTCGGTAACTGTATCCCCATGTATCCATGTCTTGCATCATACGGTCTCGTCCGCATTCTGAAAAAAAATCGGCGAGCAAGATTTGTAAATAGTTGACGGCATTCTCTTCGTCATAATCACCGCCTGCGTTAGTATGGAGGCCGGATCGGCGAGTTGCGTCCATACAGATGTAGTGACAACTTTCATGGAGTGCTGAATGTAGGGGTGTGTCCCCGCGAATATACAAATTATTGTCTACAAGACCTGCTTCGCAATCGCCCCAAAAGCTACCTGGTATTTCTCGATTGTCTTGCACTAAAACGATTGCCAAACCAAATCGGCCGAGAACATCCTTCAGCACGGCTTGATCTACCTCTTTGCAAAGCAGAACGTTGTTACTCATGGGTGTTACGTAGACTCTCGATACTCTCTTCCCAGTTTTGCCCATCGAACTGGGTGAGCGTCACGTTTAGATCATAAAAATTATCCAGGCACCTCACGTTCACGCTGATCCCGTCGGGATGGGATCTGGGAATATAAAAAGACTTAATGCCGCAGATATTACAGAAGTAGTGCTTGGCCTCATGGGTATCAAAGGTGTAAAGCGATAGCTGCTCCTTCCCTTGAATCAGGTGGAATTTCTCTTTGTTTATGATCAAGTGTAAATAGCCGGATTTGGAGCAAATAGAGCAATTGCACTCCACCACATCCAGGTTTTGAGGGGCCTTCACGCTGTATCGAACTGCCCCGCAATGGCAGCCACCCGAATAGTCTTGCATATTGTGTTCTGTGGGTTTCATGGGGGTGATTATACGGTATTTTTTCAGGGTGCCGAAAAGTGTTCAAAATTGCCCGATTCTACGGTCTAAGCTACAATGCCCGTCCAAAATAGAACGCCACTGCGCGTGGCCGAGCACAGACCTTGGCTTTGCTTGGCTAATAATGAATCGTAAAAACAGGTGGTTATGATAGATTACAAGGCTGAGGAGCAACGGCTGCTCAAGTTTCTACTCACTTCGGGCGCGTTTTTCTTTATCGGAACCGTACACGGCGTATTGCAGGTCGTTCGCCCCATCCGAGCCTACCTGGATTCCATCGGTAGTCCCTATGGTGGTCCCGGTCACATGATCGACCCGTTGGCCCATGCCCACATCAATGTCGTGGGGGGTGTGGTCCTCCTTCTTATGGCCGCCACGTATTACCTGTTTCCCCGGATTACCAACAAGCCATTGTGGTCATATAAACTGGTAGAGCATACGTATTGGTGGACAACCATAGGCATGATTGGCTTCTACACTACCCTGCTAATTTTTGGATTTTGGGAAGGACACTTGATGCTGAATGCTACGATGGAAGAGATGGCTGAGGTACACAAGTATTACGCCCGTATCATCCCCATTGTTGCGAATATTATGGGTGTTGGTTTCTGGATATATTTTTTCAATATCTTTATGACCTACAGAAAGGTAAAAAAAGAACGTGGCCAATAAAGAAGAACTTTGCCCCTGTCCGCGACACTTTCCAGACTGGGATGATAAAGACGTGGACCTGGCTGGTCAGTGCGTACATATCATGCCCATTGCTGCATTTATCAAAATGCCGCTTTCGTTTGAGACCTATTTGAAAAAACAATCCATCAATGTGGACGAGCTAGGGTTGAAAGAACTGTGGCCAAATTTTGTGTTAACCCGTACGAAGATGTGGGGCGGGGAGATCATTCGTTTTCTGGAAGATTCCGATTCGCCTTCGCGCATGGTCCAGTATCTTCCGCCTCCCTTTACAGTTCATGGCTTGATGCATCACGGTGGGATTGGCACGGTGACCAAATCCGTGCAAACGCAACAGGTCAAGTTAATCGAGCAGGGCCGGCGTGTACAAGAGCTTTACATGGCTCACCTGACCTGCCCACGTTGTGAGGAAGAACGGGGTGGTGAAAAAATTCTTCTGGTGAGGCGCTGGGTTGCCAGCAAAGCCCTGCAATCTCGCGTTAAAAAAATGAAAAAGCCTGCCAACACTGAGGCTACGAGCCAGTAGGCTTGGGCCTGTTATTGGGTTTTCGATTTCGGCTTCTTCTATTGCTTGAATTATCGCCTCGTTCCTTGGAACCCCTGCTCGCCTGTCCGGTTTTTTGTGGGTGGCGATTCCCCTTGTGGGCGGGTTTCCTGGTCGATTGAACCGGGGGTTTGGGTTTTTCCAGTAGCTCTGGGTCTACCGAGGCCCGGGGAATCTTCATATTGATGTAACTTTCAATCTCTGGCAGTGAAAATGCGTAGGTTTCACACACAAAGCTGATGGCTATACCCTTGTGACCGATTCTGCCGGTTCTGCCAATTCGATGCACATAGTCTTCAGGGTCCTGAGGCAAGTCGTAATTGACGACATGGCTCACTTCGGGAATGTGCAGACCTCTTGCGGCCACATCGGTAGCCACTAGCACAGGCAGGTCTCCCTTTTCAAAATCCAGCACCAGCTTTTGTCGCTTCTTCTGAGGGACATCACCGGACAAAACTTTCGCGTGGATATCATTGCCTTCCAGGTAGCGACTTACCAAGTCTGCTTCGTGTTTGGTGTTTAGGAATACGATGGTGCGTTCTGGATTGTCTCGCTTTATGAGGCCTATCAGTAAGGGTATTTTTTCGCTATTGGCAGGATAATATACGATCTGTTCAATACTGCTGGCAGAGACCTGTTCTTCGTCAGCACTCACAACAACAGGGGCACCCAAGTGTTCGTAGGCCAGTTCGATGACGCGATAAGAGAGTGTGGCAGAAAAGAGCAGATTGAGTCGATTGTCGGCCGGGGGCATGCGTCTGAGTAAAAAGCGGATGTCTTTGATAAAACCCAGATCCAGCATTCTGTCTGATTCATCTAAAACCAACACTTCAATTTCATTTAAGGAAAAGACACGTTGTTTGTAGTAATCGATAATTCGGCCCGGTGTACCAATAAGTATATCCGCCCCGTTTTTTAAATGGTTTCTTTGTTTCTCATAATCTGCGCCCCCGTATGCCAGGGCGATTTTCAAATCCAGATCACTGGCCAAAATCTGTGTTTCACGTTCTATTTGTAGGGCGAGTTCACGTGTTGGAGCCAGTATTAGCGCGCGAACCGGTGAGGAAGCCCCTTTCTCCTTGCCTGCTTTCGAGGTGTTGTTGAGTAGGGTGTTGATGGTGGCAATCAGAAAGGCAAATGTTTTACCGCTGCCTGTACGTGCCTTGCCTATGAGATTCGTTCCCGAAAGCGCTTTAGGAAGGGCTTGTGCCTGGATGGGTGTACAATAGGTAAACCCGGCCTTATCCAAGGCGCTTAAAATTTTAGGATTTATTGCTAATTCACTAAAACGTGATGTAGTTAAATGATTAGTAGACATTCAGTTGTTAACATTTACCATAGTAGGGTTGTTTGTAAAGAGATAAGTATAAAATTTCTATCAGCGGGCACGAATTTCCTTTACAGAGTTGGCTCCAAGCCCTTATTATCGTTCCAGAATCTGTTAGGGACTTGCAAACGCTAAGGATTTGAGCTGCAATATAAGTGGACTCGAGGCAGATAGTAGCATGTTTAGGTAGGACGATGTGGTGATTTGGGCTACGGCGGGTCTACTTCCTCAACACACAAGGTGTTCTTCATTTCTTTAGTCGAAACAAACAAGTTTGCCAGTCTGTACTGGCATAAAAATTGGTTTAGTATAGTTATCCAGCGATTTTGGAGGCGCATAACAAGGTGAGTGATAGTATAGTCTATGTAACAGACGGCACTTTTGAAGACGAAGTACTGAAGGAAGAAGGTCCGGTACTCGTTGATTATTGGGCAGAATGGTGTGGCCCTTGTAAAATGATTGCGCCCATACTGGATGAGATTGCCGAGGAATACGGTGGCAAGATAAAGGTCGCTAAACTTAATATTGACGAAAACCCAGCAACACCACCAAAATACGGTATTCGGGGCATCCCGACGCTGATGTTGTTTAAAGGTGGAAATGTGGAAGCCACGAAAGTGGGTGCAGTATCAAAATCCCAACTCACGGCGTTCATTGATAGCAATTTGTAAGTTTGGGGCTGCTTCCCCGAATAGCAGTTTACCTCAAGGGTAGGCTGGATTTTGACTAGACGAAATTGTCGATCGATGATACCTTTTGCAGTGTAGGCATAAATAAAACATCGTATCGGCTCCACACAGATCCAGCGTAATCAACGTATTTCTGGGCTATATGCTTAGCTGATTTCACGTACACGTCATTAATTCAATCAATCCATTGTATCGTTAAAGTGTAATAATCTATGAATTTAACAGAGTTAAAGAAAAAACCTGCCAGTGAGTTAATTGCACTGGCTGCTGAGATGGGTATAGAGGGCATGGCCCGGTCTCGTAAGCAAGACGTTATTTTCGGTATATTAAAGGCCCATGCCCGCAAAGGGGAAGACATCTACGGTGATGGTGTCCTGGAGATACTACAGGATGGGTTTGGCTTTTTACGGTCTGCCGATAGCTCTTACTTGGCAGGGCCAGATGATATTTATGTCTCACCCAGCCAGATTCGTCGATTCAGTCTGCGGACAGGTGATACCGTAGCAGGAAAAATTCGACCACCCAAAGAAGGGGAGCGATATTTTGCCTTACTCAAAGTGAATGAAATAAACTTTGAGCCCCCAGAAAATGCAAAAAATAAAGTTTTATTCGAAAATCTAACACCCTTATTCGCCAAAAGCAGGTTGAAAATGGGTGTGGGCAACGGTAGCACTGAAGACCTTACCGCCCGAATTATCGATTTGGTATCCCCAATTGGTAAAGGGCAGCGCGGTTTGATCGTGTCGCCTCCCAAGGCGGGTAAGACAATGATGTTGCAGAACATTGCCCATTCCATCACTACCAACCATCCCGAGTGTTCATTGATCGTTTTATTGATAGACGAGCGTCCTGAAGAAGTGACTGAGATGGCCAGATCTGTGAGGGGTGAGGTGGTTTCGAGTACGTTTGACGAGCCTGCTTCCAGGCATGTCCAGGTTGCTGAGATGGTTATCGAAAAGGCCAAGAGGCTCGTAGAGCACAAGCAAGATGTCGTAATTCTCCTCGATTCCATCACCCGTTTAGCGCGCGCATACAACACTGTCATACCGTCCTCAGGAAAGGTCCTTACGGGTGGTGTGGATGCCAATGCCTTGCAACGGCCAAAGCGTTTCTTTGGTGCAGCACGAAACGTGGAAGAGGGTGGCAGTCTTACCATTCTGGCGACAGCGCTGATCGATACAGGGTCTCGTATGGACGACGTGATCTTTGAAGAATTTAAAGGCACGGGTAATATGGAATTGCATCTGGATCGTAAGATTGCAGAGAAGCGCATCTATCCAGCCATTAATATCAATCGCTCCGGTACTCGCCGTGAGGAATTGCTGACTACGCCTGAAGAGCTGCAGAAAATGTGGATACTTCGCAAACTGCTGCATCCTATGGAAGAGCTGTCTGCGATGGAGTTCCTGTTGGATCGTCTGAAAGATACCAAGACCAACGAAGAATTTTTCGATGCGATGAAACGGTAGACGAGCAGGAATGCCCGATTCCTGAGAGAGTGCTATGCGTGTACCGCGTTTATTTGTATCCGTTCCGATACAGCCCAATGCTACGCTTATTCTTCCGGAGGCCAATGCGCGTCACCTGATTACTGTGCTTAGGCGCAAAGAAGGTGACCCTCTACAGGTCTTTGACGGAAGTGGTCTAGAGTGCGAGGCCTGTGTTAAATCCATTTCAAAAAGACGAACGGAGATTGCGGTCCAAGCCTCTTTAGATCTGAATCTAGAGTCTCCCTTGAAGATTACTCTGGCTCAGGGAATCGCCAAAAGCGATAAAATGGACTGGATTATCCAAAAAGCGGTTGAACTGGGTGTGTCCAGCATCCAGCCCCTATTTACCGATAGAACAGTGGTGCGCTTGGATGAAAAACGCATTGAAAAGCGTTTGATTCACTGGCAAGGCGTGTCGATTTCCGCGACAGAACAATGCGGTCGCAATATTTTAACCCCGATTCATTCGCCGGTAAGCCTGAAAGAATGGTTTGCCTCCAGAACTGCGGATTCCCAGGGTATGATTTTGCACCCTGGGTCAGCATCCAGGCTCAGTGAGCTCAAGATCCATGTCGCCAGGCCCCTGGACTTGTTGATAGGTCCTGAAGGGGGCTTGAGTCCCGATGAGCGGGAGCAGGCTGTGCTGCAGGGTTTCTATGCAGTGCGACTGGGTCCCCGAATTATGCGTACCGAAACGGCGTCCATCGCGGCCTTGGGTCAGATCCAGGCGCTGTGGGGGGATATTTAAGAAACAGTAGCTTCAGAGCCGATGCTGGCCGGTAAATATACCTCGAAATTAGAATGTGTTTAATGTTGACTAATTAACTAAGATATTATAATCTTTAATAACTGAGGAATCGACTAAGGTATTTGTTAAGCTTTATTTTCTAAAGGCACGAACATGAGATTACAAGGAAAAGCAAGAATTGCTACGATGGCAATGATGGACATAGCAGTCAGTCAGGGTAGAGGCCTGGTTACCATCGCCGAGATCGCTGAGCACCTGAATATATCGTTGTCATATCTGGAACAGCTCTTTGCCGAACTCCGGAAATCCGGTCTGGTCAAGGGTACTCGTGGGCCGGGTGGTGGCTATACACTGGCCAGGAATTCGAATGAAATCTCTATTTTTCAAATAATTGAGGCCGTGGACGATAAAGCTATAGAGGCAGGTGAAGACGAAATTGCCTATCCGCCTAACCGAATGTGGAACCGACTGGCAGGCTCTCTAAACGGATTCTTGTCGGATATTTCCCTGGGGGATTTGATTGCGCAGTCAGCGATGGTGAAGTCCCGCGCATTGGATGTTGATTCAGAGAGTACTGAAAGTTCGATTGTAGCAGCTTGATTCGTTTAAAATTTTACTATCAGTCTGCAAAATTGATTGGGCAAAAACAGTACATTTAGTTAAAATACTCCTCTAGATACTAGGAGCAAGAAAAATGGCATACAGCGATAAAGTGCTGGACCACTACGAAAATCCGAGAAATGTGGGCACCCTGGACAAGCAAGACGCCTCTGTGGGGACCGGTATGGTTGGTGCTCCCGCCTGTGGCGACGTAATGCGTCTGCAAATTAAGGTTGGCAAGGGTGGTGTAATTGAAGACGCCAAATTCAAAACCTATGGCTGTGGTTCTGCCATCGCATCCAGTTCTCTCTTGACCGAATGGGTTAAGGGGAAAACGCTGGAAGAGGCCACGCGAATCAAGAATACCGATATCGCTGAAGAATTAGCCCTGCCCCCGGTCAAGGTCCATTGTTCGGTCTTGGCAGAAGATGCAATAAAGGCGGCCATAGATGACTATATGAACAAACAAGTCGGAGATAAGCGAACCGGTACCGACTAGGTTAACATCTAATTTTTCTAAGGAAAGCCAGGTTGATACCTGGCTTTTTTATTTAGACGCGGAATTTTAATTGCATTCAAGCCTAAACATTTACCCTGATGAAACTCAATCGTGCAAATTGATTTAGACTACGCGCCACACTCAGCATTGTCTCTGGAGCCCGGAGAAAAAATTGTCCATATGAGCGAGGATAGGTTTGGCAAAATCTCGGTTGTAGACTCTGAACTGACACGCACACTGTATTTTAATAGCGCCAATAAACAGAGCGCGATGTATAAACCCCACTCGAAACTCCTCATGCTGAAATACACGCATGCCATGTGTCTGGCATTGGTCTTTCTGGCATCCAACAGGAGGACATTGATTATGGGTCTGGGAGGGGGTGCCTTACCCAAGTTTTTAAATTGGCACTATCCCGAGACGCCTATCGACGTAATAGACAGCCGGAAAAAGGTCATTCAGATCGCTCACACCTATTTCGATGTCCCTGAAAATGACCCAAATCTTAGAATTTTGCATGGTGATGCTGGGGCATTTGTGGTAAATTCGCGCAACAACAGAGCGGGTATTTATGATCTGCTCCTGGTGGACCTGTTTAGCGCCACTGGCCCAGCCAGCATTCTGAGAGATCGAGCATTTTACTATTCGCTACCGAATCTCCTTAGTACCAATGGAATTGTTGGTGTGAATCTTTGGAGTCAGGGTAGAACCTATTTACAATATCGCCGATTGTTGGAGCATGCTTTTCCAGGTCGCGTATTGGAGTTGAGCGTAGGATCAAGCAAATCCGGAAATGTGATTTTGTTTGGTTTTAATAGTTCAGAGTGCACAAAGAATCTCTATCAATATATGGATAAGGCGGTTCTGTTGCAAACAAAGACTGGACTAAAAATGGTTCAGTACTTCAATCGTTTGCTGACTCAGAACAGGCCACTGTGGCAAAGAATTTTATTGCCGGGTACGGTTTTTCCGCGATTAAAAAGTTGATTTAAAGAGCTGGGAGTTTAGTCGATGCAAATATTCGGACGTGTGGTAGCTGTTTTTCTAGTTTTGCTTGGCTTTGCCCCTTTTTCAAATGTTGTCGCTGATACCACCCAGGTATTTTATGGAAAGCTCCATATTTCTGCCGACGCCATACAGTTTGAAAAATCAAAAGAAGATCGCAAACTTTTAAGTAGCAATTCCACAAGAGTCGGCTTCAAAGGTTCAGAAGAGCTGGGTGAAACTATGAAGGCCATCTGGAAACTGGAAGGTGGCCTGGATCTGACGGGAGAGACCAGTGGATTTACTGTTCGAAATCGCTACTTGGGATTAATAAATCCACTTGGTATGGTAGTGGCCGGTGTTCATGATACCCCCTATAAATCTCTAGGCGCGAAATTCGATATTATGCCCAATACCATTGCTGATAGACGATCCATTTTGGGCAATGTAAATGGAACACGGTATTTGGATAATCGCGCTGAAAACGCATTGATGTACGTTTCACATGTAATTTCAGGGCTAGAGTTGAGATTTATGGCTTCGTCGGGCGGAGCCCAGGAAGAGGGTACTGAGGGGGGGATCGATAAGAATCCTGTCAACAGTTTTAGTGCAATCTATAAAGGAAATGCTGGATTTCTGGGTGCGGCCTACGAAGAAAATGTCAATGTGGGCGTGGATGGGGTAAGGCTTGCCGCAGGATTTGCCTTAACGGCGTCAAAAATGTTTATTGTTTATGAGCAATTGGGTGCCAAAAAAGATGGCAACAACTTGCATGAAAGAGCTTCATATGGCTTAAGTGCCATGCATAGAATTTCAAACACCACTTTAAAAATACAAGCCTTAAGAGCCGATGATTATTTTGAATCAAGAGACTCATCAGGAACGCTATTGGCAGCGGGAATCACCCAGCATTTAGGCAAGCAAGTCGATCTTTATACGGTTGTTGCACGTATGGATAATAAAAAGACTTCTGAGTTTCCCTTGCGTGGTTCATCAAGTCCATCAACGGGAACAAATGGTGAGTTCTATGCAACTGATGCGGCGGGCAGTGATATTACTGGGGTTTCGTTAGGTATGGTCTATACATTCTAAAATGGATTTGTCTTTATAATTAGAAATCCAGCACCCGATTATATTTGATCAGAAAAGCAGAACTAGCCAAGTTGGGTTCCGCATCACTCAAAAGAAGCTCGGCGCTAACATACTTAAAGTTTCGATTGATTGTTAAACTGCTAATACGCCTTTCATCAATGCCTATATTGTCTACCTGATTTATTCGAACACTCGCAGTCAAGTCTCTATTTAACAGGAAATGGGCATTTAACTCGGTTGTCTTTCGATTTAACCGGCTTTGATAGTGCGCGTTAAGGTTAATCCAACTGTTTACATGAAATCGGGAGTGATAGTTTGTGGTTTCGATATCCTGGTTTTCTGATAAAGACCATCTGAAAAAAAGCCTACCAAAGGAATCTTCAAAAGAAACTTTGTCGGTGACGTCAACATCTTTATTCTCCATGTCTGTCTCTACACGATTAATCCGGATTCGAAAGTTGTGCTCATGTAGTGAGTGTGAAAAGGAAAACTCTCCGTCCCTAAATCCGTCTCCGATAAAATATTGGTAAGCAACCTGTCTATATGTGGTTCTAAATTGTGAAATGCCATCAAAAATGTAAACGCTATCGTACCTGTATTGGGTTGCGTTGTAGGCAAAAGCCAGCTTGAGTTGATCTAGGGAAGTCGTGTAACCGGTAGAGAGATCTTGTATAAAGCCATTTTCCTGAAAAATGGCATTGGTAGTCGCATACATTCCCAGCGGTGTGTTATAGCTAAGACCTGCGTGCACAGTGGTGCCTGATTCAGTGCGCTCTGCGATGTGATAAAAATTATCTTTGAGCAGATCGGTTACTGATTGGGACCAGGCATTGGTGCTTATTCCTATAATTACCAGGCCAAGCAGCCATTTTAATTTTATGTGATTTCTATTAGGCATATTTATAACCGCATAGATGCACAGCGTGTGTGACTGTCTATGTATAGAAATCTTGTCGAGACATGAGGTCGAAAACTGAACAAGTCGGTGCTTGTTTCTACCGAGACTGTGACTAGGTAGGCAGAAAAGGATTAGAATGGATATATTTGATTAACAAATAACCAGTAAAAATAAAGGGATTGGAGAATTCGATAGGTAATGGTGCCCCCGGTAGGACTTGAACCTACGACCAACGGATTATGAGTCCGCTGCTCTAACCAACTGAGCTACAGGGGCAGAAAAGACGCGCTATTTTAGCAATATTTTTACCTACATCGAAATTTTTTGCGGGTTCGAGCCTAAGTTGAGCCATAATTATTGTCTGGGTTGTCTGTCTGTGGCGAAGCGACCGACTATCCAGTACAAGTTAAGAAAAAAGCGGAATTGGGTCCACCCAATCCCGCTTTTTTTAGCACAGTCCCACTAAGATTTTTATTCGAGAAAACTTCTCAACTGTTCCGATCGGCTGGGATGTCTGAGCTTACGAAGCGCTTTGGCTTCGATCTGCCGTATACGTTCCCGTGTGACATCAAACTGTTTGCCCACCTCTTCAAGGGTGTGGTCGGTGTTCATGTCGATGCCAAAACGCATACGCAGAACCTTGGCCTCCCGCGCGGTTAACCCTTCCAGCACACCCAAAGTAGATTCTCTCAGGCCTTCAAATGTCGCCGAGTCTCCTGGAGACATGATGTTTTGGTCCTCAATAAAATCCCCCAGATGAGAGTCTTCATCGTCTCCAATGGGTGTTTCCATCGAGATGGGTTCTTTAGCAATCTTGAGTACCTTGCGAATCTTGTCTTCCGGCATCTCCATTCTGGCTGCCAGCTCTTCCGGCGTGGCCTCTCGACCCATTTCCTGCAGCATTTGCCGAGAAATACGATTGAGCTTATTGATCGTTTCGATCATATGAACCGGAATTCGGATCGTTCTGGCTTGGTCCGCAATGGAGCGGGTGATAGCCTGGCGTATCCACCAAGTCGCATAAGTAGAAAACTTGTAACCGCGTCGGTATTCGAATTTATCCACTGCCTTCATCAATCCGATATTACCTTCTTGAATCAGATCAAGAAATTGTAAACCCCGATTGGTGTATTTCTTGGCAATGGCGATAACCAGCCGTAGGTTTGCCTCAACCATTTCCTTTTTGGCTCTGCGGGCCTTGGCTTCACCGATAGACATCTGACGATTGATATCTTTCAATCGGCTAATTGGCATATGACAGCTTTGCTCAATAGTAAGCAGTCTTTCCTGTGCCATTTGTATCTCATCACGGAAATTTTTTAACGCAGTAGTATAATCTGCCCCGGTTTGGACAACCGAATCCACCCAGTCTTTATTGGTTTCATTCTCAGGGAAAGAGCCAATAAAGTCTTTGCGAGGCATTTTCGCTTGGCGTACGCACATGCCCATGATGCTACGCTCCTGCTCCCTTACACGATCGAGTGTTTCGCGCATGCTGGCAACAGTGCTTTCTACAAAACGGGGGGCCAGTTTCAGTTCTAAAAACCTTTCTCTGACCTTGGTCTGCTTGTTAATTGCTTTCTCGTGATCAAGGCCGTGCTTTTCACCTAGCTTTTTGTAGTCTTCATGCAGCTTTCGGATCTCGCCGATACGTTGCGCCGCCTCTTCAGGATCTGGGCCGGTATCGGGAGCCACTTCCTCGGCGGAGTCATCTGTTTCTTCGCTTGTGTTAACCGTATGCGTGGCAATTTCATCACTGGCATTGGGATCGATAAAGCCAGTAATAAGATCCGTTAAACGCATTTCCTCCCGCTCGACCAAATCTGCAGCGGCAAGAAATATGGCTATTGTAGACGGGTTTGAGGCAAGCGCTTCGAGCACCTGCTTTAACCCTTCTTCTATACGTTTGGCGAGTAAAATTTCACCCTCTCGCGTAAGCAGTTCCACAGTACCCATTTCTCGCATATACATGCGGACAGGGTCGGTGGTGCGTCCGAACTCGGTGTCGACTTGGGCTAAGGCTGCTGCGGCTTCTTCGGCGGCGTCCTCATCGTCTGTGACGGACGCATCGCTCATTATCATAGAGTCAAGATCGGGCGCTACCTCGTGTACAGGTATACCCATGTCATTGATCATGCTGATAATGTCTTCTATCTGTTCTGGGTCGACGATTTCATCGGGCAGGTGGTCATTGACTTCTCTATAAGTGAGATAACCTTGTTCCTTGCCTTTTGCAATCAGTAGCTTGATTTGTGACTGCTGTTGTGAGTTCATAACACCTTGATTGATTAACCTTTATACACAAACAAAATAGCCGGGTAGTATACAGTAATTTTTTGTATGCCCCAAATCCACAAAATCCTTGGTCTTTATAGCGTCTTTTATAAGAAATATTGCAGTTAAAAATAGACCGCTTTTGTGGATTTATCCAATATTCACAGCAAATTAGCTCGGTTCTAACTAAGCGTTTAGTGCCAGTAATTGGAGCAGTTCCTTCTTCTCCTCAGTATTTAAGGACGAGTAACGTGATTTGTTTAACAATTCTTCCATTCTCCCCTCAAGGTTTTGTTGACCTATTTTCTTCAAAGATCCCCTGAATTCGGCTAGAACTTCCTGTTCACCCAAATGCAGATCCTGTTTTACGAGAGTGGCCAGTTGGTTTCCCGTTGGCGTGTCTCGCCAATGCTCCAGAATCCCCGCCGTTGTAATTTGGGGATGCGTTCTCACTAAGTCAATGATGTCTGAGAGCAATTGGACACCAGCAATCTCACTGGAGTTCGGTGGTAAATCGATAAAATCCTCATGAGCAAGATGTGGATAATGCAGTAACAGGGTGATGGCGCTGCGCACTGGTGACAAGGTAGGTCTTTTTCCTTGGTAGTTCTTAGACTTACGTTGAGTGCTCACTGGGGCGTTAGCGCCAAACTCTTCGGCTTTTCTGCCGGTGATCTTGCAGAGTTCCTGTATTAACAGGGCTCTAAAGGTGCTTTCTTCCTCCAATGCTTGAACAATCGGCTTGGCGAGCCTGACAAACTCGATTTTACTTTCCATTCCGCTGCCTGGAGATTGCTCCATCAAGTGCTGGATGACGAATTTCGACAGCGGAATCGATTGATCTATCAGCTGTTCCATCCCCTGTTGCCCGAATCTTCTGATGTAGCTATCCGGGTCTTCGCCTTCGGGCAAAAAGATGAATTTGAGTGAGATGCCGTCGCGAAAGCGGGGAAGGCAGTTTTCTACGGCACGCCAGGCGGCCTGCCGACCCGCACGGTCACCGTCAAAACAAAAGACGATATTGCGGGTGTGGCGTAACAAAAGCGAAAAATGTTGTTCGGTAAAGGCAGTGCCCAGGGCCGCTGTGGCATTAGGGACGCCGTGCTGCGCCAATGCGATTACATCCATATAGCCTTCTACGACCAGGATGGATTGCTGAGATAGCCGCTGGGACTTGATTTGATGTAGCCCGTAGAGCTCCTGGCCCTTTTTGAATACCGTCGATTCCGGCGAATTGAGATATTTGGGTTGCTCATCGCCCAGAGTTCTGGCACCGAAGCCTATGGTCTTACCCCGATGATTGCGGATGGGGAAGATGATTCGGTCGCGCATTAAATCATAAGGCCTATTACCATTTGAGTGTTTGCAGAGCCCCAGATTGATCAGGTTTTTTCTATCCTGGGGATTAGCACCAAATTCGCGGTTTAGACTGTCCCAGTCCGAAGGGGCGTAGCCCAACTCATACAAGGCGGCGGTCTGACCGCTGATACCTCTATTTTTCAGGTACTCCACTGCCTTGTTCTTTTCTGGGTGTTTACGCAGGGCAGACTGATAAAACCGGTTCACGCGCTCCAGTAGGGCGTAGAGTTGCTCTGTATCGGCTTGCGGGCCCGCGCCTTCATTAAAAGCGGGCTTAGTGACCGCTTCTGGTAGGCTAAGACCCACCTCCCTGGCCAATTCCTCTATCGCTTCGGGAAAGCTGAGGCGCTCGAACTCCATTAAAAAAGAGATCGCTGTGCCATGTGCGCCACAGCCAAAGCAGTGATAGAACTGTTTCTGTGGACTGACGGTAAAGGAAGGTGTCTTTTCGCTATGAAAAGGGCAGCAAGCCGAGTATTCGCGACCACTTTTTTTCAATGTGACGCGCCTGTCTATCACGCCGACGATATCGACACGAGACAGGAGGTCACTGATAAATTCTTCTGGAATTCGGCCGGACATTTCCACGCAAACCGGGGTAAAGACCAGCGATTATAGCGTGGCTTGTTAGCCAAAACAGCGTTTGGAAGTGGATTAGCCGGCGAGACGAGACTTTATTTTTGCGCTGACCGCGGACATATCGGCCCGCCCCTTGAGTTTGCCTTGTAGCACGCCCATGACTTTCCCCATGTCTTTCATGGAGTTGGCCCCCGTTTGGGTCAGGGCATCGCTAATGGCTTGGTCGATTTCGGCTTCGGAGAGGGGTTCGGGCATGAACTCACTAATAACGTCAATTTCAGCCGACTCTTTGGCAACCAGGTCATCTCGGCCTGCATCCTGGAATTGAGATATGGATTCGCGACGCTGTTTGACCATTTTGTCGAGCACTGCCAGGACTTGGGTGTCATCCAGCTCTATGCGCTCGTCTACTTCCTTTTGCTTAATGGCAGCGTTCATGAGACGAATAACGCCAAGACGCTCTTTCGCCTTGCTTCGCATGGCGTCTTTCATCGCGTCTTGGAGTTTGGCCTTTAGTGATCCGTCACTCATGGCGTGGTCAAATTTCCGGGCTGGTAGTGGGGGCGACTAGATCGCCATTTGGCGCTTGTTGCTGTCTACTCGCATGGTGCCACGTCCACGTACGCTACCTGTTTTAGACAGATCACGTGCAGTACGCTTCATCTGACGCTTAACCGCGGCAGCTTGCTTACGCTTCCGCACTTGAGTCGGTTTCTCATAGTGCTCACGACGACGGGCTTCAGACAATACACCTGCTTTTTCACAGGCACGCTTAAAACGACGCAATGCGACGTCAAATGGTTCATGGTCTTTAACTTTTACGGATGGCAAGTGATCACCCCTTCAGTTGGTTTCAGTCTTTCCCAATGGAATAGCTATATCGACGGCTATTCTAGAATCTGTACAAGTGGCGCTGCCAGTTTTTTAGGCACGGGCCACCGCGAACGGCGAATTCTACCGATTCGTGACGGTTTAGGCAATCAAACTCGGGGCCAGGAGGGTAAAATTGCGATAGAATTCACACTTTTTGAGAATATCATGATAGTTCTAGGCATTGAGACCTCGTGTGACGAGACCGGTGTTGCCGTGTACGACTCAGACCGGGGCTTAATCTCCCACGAAGTCTACACCCAGGCTGTCCACGCCGAGTATGGTGGGGTCGTACCTGAGCTGGCCTCTCGAGATCATATCCGCAAACTACCCGTTTTGGTCAAAGATGTCCTCGAGAAATCCCGGACCGGCCTTCGTGAGATTGATGGCATTGCCTACACTGCCGGACCCGGTCTGGCCGGAGCGCTGCTCGTGGGAACCAGCGTGGCACGCAGCATGGCATGGGCATTGGGAAAGCCAGCGATTGCCGTACACCATATGGAGGCCCATCTATTGGTGCCTATGATGGAAGATCCAAACCTGGAATTTCCCTTTGTGTGTCTATTGGTGTCGGGAGGGCACACGCAACTGGTCCATGTATCGGGCGTGGGGCGTTATCAGCTCTTGGGGCAATCTATTGATGACGCTGCCGGAGAGGCCTTTGATAAAACAGCTAAAATTCTGGGTTTGGGCTATCCAGGTGGCCCTGCCTTGGCAAGACTAGCTGAGCAGGGAACCCCGAATACATACAAATTTCCAAGACCCATGGTGGATCGGCCGGGATGCGACTTCAGCTTTAGTGGTCTCAAAACCTTTGCCCTGAATACCTGGAACGACTCCGGTCAGACTGAGCAGAACAAGGCAGATATTGCCCTGGCCTTTCAGGACGCTGTGGTAGATACGCTTTTAATCAAGTGTAAGCGGGCCCTGGAAAGCACCGGTGTGAAAACCTTGGTTCTGGCCGGGGGAGTAAGTGCAAACCAAGCTTTACGTGAACAGCTGCAAGTGTTTGGGCAAGAAAAGGGAGTACGAATCGCGTATCCCAGCCCCCAATACTGTACCGACAATGGGGCGATGATCGCCTATACTGGCAGCCTGCGCCTGATGGCGGGCGAGAGCCATTCGCAAAACACCTACACGGTAAAACCCCGGTGGCCCATGATTGAGTTAGGTCCCCCGGCGTAATCTCAACTCATGTCCATGGGGTCTACATCCAGATGCCAGCGTACTTTGCGTGAAAGGGGATGTTTTTCCATTGTTCTGAGGGCCAGGTGCAAGAACCGATGCAGCTCTGTCCTGTCTGCGCTGCAAATAAACCACTGAAAGCGGTAATGATTGGCCCTTTTTTCAAGGGGGGCGGGGATGGGGTCATAGGCCGTTATATGCTGCGTCATTCCTCCTAAGGAATTGCTCACCGCCTCGAGCAGATTTCTGGCGTCTGCGGCCTGGGCCGACTCGGCACGAAACAGCGCCGAGTAAGAATAGGGTGGGAAGTCGGCCTGCTGCCGTTCCGCCAGTGCCTGTCGGGAAAAGCCCTGGTAGCCATTTTCGAAAAGTGTTTTGAAAAAGGGGTGCTCCGGCTGATGGGTTTGTATATAGACATGCCCTGCCTTATCGGCGCGGCCTGCACGGCCGGCCACCTGGACCAATAACTGAGCCAGTCTTTCAGTGGAGCGAAAATCTGCGCCGAAAAGGCCCTGGTCGGCATCGATGACACCCACCAAGGTTAGATTTGGAAAATCATGCCCCTTGGCAATCATCTGTGTACCTAGCAAAATTTTGGGTCCCGGCTTTTCGATTTGTTGGAGTATCTCTTCGAATGCGCCACGCTTACGGGTGGTGTCTCGATCGATTCGCAATATTTCTGTTCCGGGAAATGCTTCACTGAGTTGCTCCATCACACGTTCCGTGCCAAACCCTAGAGGCTGGAGTTGATGATTTCCACACGCCGCACATTGTGTTGGGACGGCCTCTGCGCGTGTACATTGGTGACAGCGTAATAGCCGTTCGGCCTGGTGGTAGGTTTGGGGGTAGTCACAGGCACGGCAGCGATTGACATGCCCGCAATCCTGACAGATCAACACGGGCGAAAAGCCGCGACGATTGAGAAATAGCAGGGCTTGCTCCTCTCGTTGTAAGGCATGTTTGATTTTTTCTATGAGGCTTGCTGATACGGCGAAGTGTCTGTCCTGATTTCGCATATCGATCAAATGTGTTTTTGGGGCCTTGGCAACCCCCGCTCGATCGGGTAGTTCGATCAGTGTGTAGCGCTTGTTTTCTGCATTCTTCAGACTCTCCAAAGAGGGTGTGGCAGAGCCGAGTATCACGGGTATGTTTTCCCCTTGGGCACGCATAAGGGCGATATCTCGGGCCGAATATCGAAATCCGTCTTGCTGTTTATAAGAGAGGTCATGCTCCTCATCGATTACGATCAGGCCGAGTTTGGGTAGGGGCGCGAACACCGCGGAACGAGTCCCAACCAGTATATTCACATCCCCTTCCAGAATTCTTTGCCACAGCCTCTTGCGGTCGCCCGCACTCATATTGGAATGCATGACGCCAAGGTGATTTTCAAAACGTTGTTGAACGCGAAGAAAAAGCTGCGGCGTGAGCCCTATTTCCGGTGCCAATAACAGGGCCTGTTTACCTTGTTCAATGACTTGCTCGATTAATTGTAAGTACACCTCAGTTTTTCCGCTGCCTGTGATTCCTTTTAGTAGAAAACATTGGAAATGCTGAAGATGCGCTTTGATTTCGTGTAGGGCCGCACGCTGGGCCGAGGTAAGCACTGGGGTTGTCCCTATTCTATGGGTGAGCTTGTTTTTAATCTGTGTGTTCAGACGCTCGCTTCGAGCGATCACCCCCTTATTTTCAAGTTCGTTTAGTAGGCGTAAGGGGTCTTTAAAGGAATCAAGCTCGGCCAGCCCGACAGGGCCTTTCCTGTTTTTTATACACTCAAAAAGTGCGGCCTGTTTTGGCGATCGCTGCAACGACTGGCTGGTTTCGAAATCGGTATTGCAGACTTGCCACTGGATCTCGTAGCTCAGCAGAGACTTATCCCTTTTTGCATCCGGGGGGAGGGCCGTAAATAACACTTCTCCGAGGGAGTGATGGTAATAATCTGCAATCCGTTTAAACCAGGGCAAGAGGGTATCCGGGATGATGCTTTGTTCATCGAGAGCGCATATCACTTGTTTCAGTTTTTCTTTTGCAATGTCTGAATGTGTTGTTTTTTCCAACAGGATTCCCGTGAGCCTGGATCGCCCGAAGGGGACAAGGATGCGCTGGCCGATTTGAAGTTGTTCAATGAGCCCATTTTCCGGAGGAAGATAGTCGAAGGTCCGGCGTAGAGGGGTGGGTAGGGCAATTTTCAAAAACCAGCTTGTAGTCATGTACGAACTTTATCACGGAATTTAGCGTAGCCAGTTAAAGTTGAAGCTAAGAAGTGCGTGTAAAGTGATGTATGTGGGGTAGATTCGCGTTTATCCACAAAACCTGTGGATAACTCTGTGGACGAGATGGGGGAAAGCGGGATTTTGACGTGAATTCATTGGGTTTTTGTTAAATCGATGCTAATTTACTCTGTGCTTATCTTGTTGTTTTTATTGATAATTATATTTGTCTGGTTTTTCCTACAGTTAGTGAAGTCAATACTTTGTTGCTTGATGACAGATAGCTAACACTGTGAACAAGTCGGTAAAACAACGCCTAGAGTTTGTACGATTTGAAGCATTTTACCGCGCTTGCAGCCTAATTATTGCGCGGCATGACGCTAAATTTCTCGATTTCTTCAACCTGGCCCAGCGTCTGCGCCAGCCGATCGAAATTGTCTCCATTGCGAGTGCTCAACGTCATCTCGTACTTGATTTGTTTTCCTTCGTTTTCCAGGTGGTAGCTTAGTACCGAAACCTTGCAATTGAGATAATCGAGTATTTCTCGAAGGTCATCCAAGGAGAGGGAGGAGCGTCTGGCGGTATGTACCGAGAGGTTGGCAAAGGTGAGGGTGGGTAGGCGCCTTTCGAACCAGCGAAACAGAGACAAGACTCCCAGGGCCAACACGGTGGCCAGCAGTGCCGGAAAATAGAAGCCCATTCCGATGAGTATACCGATGGACGCTGTAACCCAGATGGATGCAGCGGTGGTAAGCCCACGGATCGTAAATCGCTCTTTCATGATCACGCCAGCGCCCAAAAAGCCGATCCCCGTCATCAGTCCTTGGGCCATTCGGGTTGGGTCCACTCGGATCGTGTCTATCGGGGCGTTTACCAGTAGATTCCACTGGTAAACCGTCAGCAGCATAAGTAGGCTGGAAGACATGCAGACTAAGGCATGGGTGCGAAAACCGGCAGGTCGCCCGTTAAAAGAGCGTTCCAGTCCAACCAGTCCTCCGGCGAGCAAGGCAACGAGTAGCCGAACTGTGGTGGTAACATATTCTTCAGGTAATACCAATTGTCCTCCGATCGGATTTTCTCACTAAATACTTACTATTAAAAAACTGTGCCCGTTCCAAAAAGCGCTTGAGCTTGGGGAGAAATCGCGTCATGATTGATCGAAGCAAGTCGTGAGGTCGAGATAATGGACTGTATTTTTTGCAAAATGGTTGAGGGCGAAATCCCCACAAACGTCGTGTACGAAAATGATAAAGTCTTCGCTTTTCGAGATATAAATCCTCAGGCACCACAGCATATCCTGGTTATTCCCAGAAACCACATCCCCACTTTGAATGATATTAGTGATTCAGATGCGGATGTGTTAGCCGAGATCCCATTGGCGATAAAGGCTATTGCCAAGGAACAAGGCTTCGATGAAGCCGGATTTCGGGTGGTTGCCAATTGCAATGCAGATGGAGGCCAAACTGTCTTCCATGTGCACTTTCATTTACTAGCCGGGCGTTCCCTTAGCTGGCCACCGGGCTAAACGATCCGTTCCTACAAGCCAAATCGTTTCAGTCCTTGTTTGAGCTTATCTTCAGCCTTCTTCTGCGCGTCTGAGCCCACGGAATTGCGCAGTCTACGCTCTGCTTCACCTTGCAATTTGTCCAATTCCTTTTTGACTTTGTCATTCTTATTAATCAACGCGCTCAGTTTGTCTTCGATGCCCTTGGTTCGTTTGCGTAGATCCGCAGTGGCCTTGTTGAGTTCCTTTTTGGCTATCGCGTTAACCGAATCTTTGATCTGATCCTCAGTTGCTTTGATCTTTTTACCCAGCATGGCTTTTAACTGTTGATTCAGTTTTGCATCGATATTGGAAGAAACGGAAAGCTTAGGGCTGCTCATTTCTCCGGATAGTGTGGCCTTCAGATTCACTTCCTTGAAGCTTCCAAAGAGTTCACGCATGCTGCGCTCAGTTGCGCCCGATGGAGAGGTCTTATCAAAGCCGAACTTGACTTGTTCAGCATTGAAAAGAATTTGTCCGTCCAATATTCCTTTATTAACTTTGATAAATGAACTCACGTCGGTGTTAGAGGGAACCAAGTCTTGAGGTAAGCCACTGTCGGTAGACGTCCCTAAGCCTATCGCACCAAATTTCACTTTTTCTCCTGCAATATTGATCTGATCTGCACTGGTTTTCCCCCGGTGATCAAATAGGCCATCGACTTTCCAGGGAGATTTGCCATCTGAATAGTTGAGATTAAATGATATGGGTAAGGGATTTTTACCCGGATCACTATTTATTTGTAAGGCCGTGCCGCTGAAATTGGCATTTTTGTTGATGCCTGAGTATTTTGCCTTTTTAATTAAAAAGCCCGGAATGTGCGGCGAAGTTGAACGAAATTTAATGTCTCGTCCACTCCCTCTGACATATTCCGGCTCCTCGTCGCTGGCCATGAAGCCTTTTGCGATACCATAGTAATGCATGAGTTGATTGAACGTATCGAGTGCTGCGCTACCAAAAACCATTTTTCCGATATCTTGTGTATTGAGTGTGCCGATATTGGCGAGTGTCTTGACGCGTTCTACGTCTTCCTTAATAAGTTTGTTTACATCCTTGGTGGCGATCTGTGCGGCTTTTAGATCGGATTGCGTTTCGCTCTTAAACGTAGAGACATCTTTAGATACTTTGTTTGAATCATCTATAAAAGATTTGATTTGCTGAAGAGTGTCTTTTATCTCGTTTGGCTTTTTAAGATTATCCAGATTAATTTTTTTGTAATCTTTTTCCAGTTTTGCAAGATCTTTATCTATCGTTTGATCTTTAAACCGTTTGTCGATGGCGTCCAAGCTTTTTTGGCTTTCTTCTTTGGCATGACTGACTGCCTTGACAGAGGCCATATCTTTTGGGTTAACTAAAGCGTTTACATCGACTTTTTTGTTTATTGCAGTCAGATCTAACTTGGGAATGGTATCTTTTACCTTGTCGAATGCAGACTTGGAATCCTCTTTGGCTTGCTCGCTCGTTTGAGCAGGTTTGCTGTCGCTTGTTGAGCTGGCAGGCTTTGTTTCCGGGCTTTGTTTTGCCGGAGCGGGTGTCTGTTCTTTCTTTTTGAGCCAGCCGCTTGATTTGCGCGTTGAACCCGGTTCGACTTTTTCCAATGTCACGTCTTTTACAACGACTTTGCCAGCAAACAGGGGCATTAACTCCACTTCCAGCTTGCCGGGGCCAGTCGACACGAGATTGTTGAATTCGCGATCTTTGTCACCAATGGTCAGTGACTTGAATGAGGCTTGTAGGTCTAAGGGAGAAATATCCAAACCTTTAAGATCCACTTTGGCACCTACCATGGCCTCCAGACTACTTTCAATGACACCCTCTACGATACCACTGCGGAAGATCCAGAAGGTGCCACCAGCCAATGCAACCGCGATCACCAAAACCAGTAAACCGGACTTTCGAAAAATCTTCATATTCCGGCTCCTTTAACGCGATTTAGCAAGCCGAACAAACGACTACCGGTGACGATTTTGGTAAGACGCCACTTTTTGACGGCGTTAACGATCTGGTCA
>Ga0224501_10000608_pt1 | contig 28048 bp, 28 predicted proteins | sample SF_Oct11_sed_USG_4_FD_169105 | JGI IMG/M metagenome (GOLD analysis project Ga0224501, IMG submission 169105) | Sediment microbial communities from San Francisco Bay, California, United States - SF_Oct11_sed_USGS_8_1 | ecosystem: Environmental > Aquatic > Marine > Sediment | place: USA... | reverse complement strand
GGTATCGATGTGTTTCGCATTTTCGACGCCCTTAACGATAACCGCAACCTGCGTGTCGCCATCGAAGAGGTGAATAGACAGGGGCGCCACGCCCAGGGGGCGATCTGCTACACCACCAGCCCAATCCACACCACCGAGCGTTTCGTCGAGCAGGGTCTGGAGCTGGAGGCTATGGGGTGCGACAGCATTTGCATCAAGGATATGGCCGGCCTACTCACCCCGCACACCACCGCCGAACTGGTCGACGCCCTGAACCAGGCCCTCTCCATCCCGTTACACCTGCACAGCCATGACACCTCGGGGCTCGCCTCTATGTGTCACCTGAAGGCGATTGAGAACGGTTGCCTCCATATCGATACTGCCATCTCCGCCCTCGCTGGTGGCACCAGCCACCCCCCAACCGAGAGTCTGGTCGCGGCACTGCGCAATACCCCCCACGACAGCGGGCTTGACCTGGAGTCACTGCAGGAGATCGGTTTCTATTTTCGTGAGGTACGCAAGAAATACGCACGCTTCGAGAGCGACTACACCGGCGTCGACACCCGGGTGCAGATCAACCAGGTACCGGGAGGAATGGTCTCCAATCTCGCTAATCAGTTGCGCGAACAGGGGGCACTGATACGAATGAACGAAGTCTTGTCGGAGATACCGCGGGTGCGGGCCGAGCTGGGTTATCCGCCGCTGGTCACCCCCAGCTCACAGATCGTCGGTACTCAGGCGGTATTCAACGTTCTGGGTAACGAGCGTTATGAAAACGTCACCCGTGAGGTAAAGGCCTATCTTGGTGGCCACTACGGCAAGGCCCCCGGTGAGATCGACGTTGCTCTGCAACAAAAGGTGCTGGGTGAGGAGTCACCTATTCTGGAGAGACCCGCCGATTATCTAGCTGATGAGATGCCGCAGGCCGCAATTAAATCCCAGCCCTATGCCAAGTCTGAAGAGGATCAGTTAATTGTCGCCCTCTTTAACGAGGTTGGACTCAACTTTCTCAAACAGCGAGCCAGCGGCACGCTGCAGGCCGAGTCGTTGCAGGTAGAGGAGAAACAGGAACCCGTCAGCCAGACTATCGGCCGAGAATATACGCTGCAACTGGACGGGGACTTGCGCGCGGAGCCCTTCCACATCAGAATCACTGGCGACAAATCAGAGGGAGAGTCACGGCACATCCTGCTGGAGGTAGACGGACAGCGCGAAGAGGTGATCATCAGCGATGGTGTCATACAGGCGTCCGCATTCGCCACCCAGCAACGACCCACTCCTCAGGGTGAGGGCGATATTACCACGACCATGCCAGGTCTTATCGTCGAGATACTTGTCAGTGAGGGTGACAGGGTGGAGAGGGGGACTCCCCTCTTCGTCATCGAGGCGATGAAGATGCAGAGCGAAATCTCTTCCCCAGTCGCTGGGACAATTGAGACGTTATATATCGGCAAGGACGATCACGTAGAATCGGGCGAGACACTGATCTCTATCACACAACAATGAATTGGGTTTATTGATGCAACAACTGGTACTCGGCTCCACCTCCCCCTTCCGTCGCCAACTACTGGAGAAGCTCGGGCTCCCCTTCGAGACCGCCTCCCCCGAAACCGATGAGACAGCGCTAGCTGGGGAGACACCAGAGCAGCTGGTGGCACGTCTCGCCGAGGCGAAGGCGCGCGCCGTGGCGTCGCAATATCCCGAGGCACTGATCATTGGCTCCGATCAGGTGGCGGTGAATGACGGTAATATCCTCGGCAAACCGCTCACCCACGAGGTGGCGATGCAGCAGTTGCGCAATGCCTCGGGCAAGCAGGTGCGTTTTCTCACCGGGCTCTGTCTCTACAACGGAGCCACCGACAGGGCCCAGGTGGAGGTGGTGCCGTTCGATGTGGTTTTCCGTAATCTTAGCGACGAGATGATCGACAACTACCTCAATGCCGAGCAGCCCTACAACTGCGCTGGAAGTTTCAAGTCGGAGGCGATGGGTATCGCACTGTTCGAGAGATTAGAGGGTGAAGACCCCAACACCCTCATCGGTCTGCCGTTGATCCGACTGGTAAGGATGCTGGAGTCTGAAGGGGTACGTGTTATTTAACTCAGCTGACTCAAAAATTGGCCAGCTCATCCTCTTTGCCAACCAGATAGAGCATATACTCACCATAGGCGAGATGTTCCGCCGGGTCGAGTTTGCGATAGATGCCGTAGGAGCTCATCAGAAAATCGGTTAACAGGCAGTCATCATAGAAGCGCCACACCGCCCCGCCTCTATTCTCCTTGTAATTCTCCTCTGCAGGGGTGATAACAACCCGCACACCCTGATGTCGATAGCGGTGGCGTAACGTTGCCAGCGGCAACATGCAGACCGCATCAAGGATATTGCTGACCGTCATCACATTCAGGTGCGAATAGTCATCATCGGTCAACCGTGGGCCGGCAAAATTGTAGATCTGCGCAACATCGTATCCACGGGTATCGAGATACCAGCCAACCAGTACGCTGTTGACACCACCCAGTGAGCCACCAGAGACCGTGATCCGGTAATCCCTGTGCGTCAACATCGGTTCCAGTTGTTCAAGGATCGCATTCGATATATCCCGGTAGCCCCAGTGGATCGTCGCCTTGATCTCATCATCCCAGACAAACTCCGGGGTGAAGTTATCGAGCCAGTTCTGCTCATTCTCCGAACCGCGCAGGGCGATCTGATACTCTCTATTGGTGTGATCCGTGATGAGGGTATAACGGACCCGCCTTGCCTCACCCACATGGTACTCATCAAAACCGGGAAAGGCATTTTCAAGAATCGTCGCATCATCCATCGCAAAGATGTAGATCGCCTGCCGCGCAGCCCTCTCAAATCTATCCATCTCATCCTGCGGTAACGAGAATGGCCTCGAGACCCTGGCGTGGAGCCTGTTACGAATGCTCGCAGGGACAATACGGAAGGGGCGAATAATAAAACCCCTCAGGTAGAGTAGTGTTACCGAAAAAAAAGAGAGAAAGAAAGACAGTTTCGACTTTTTCCATATCTCCCTGATGACAAACATATAGTCCATATCAACCTCCGTTGTTCACTATCAAATGCTTTGTGGTCATACCCGTTCAGCTCAGTGCAATGCCAACGAATCAATCTGCATCCGATCTGCAAGTACATTGGCCATCGAGGCTCCCAGACGATCGGCAAAGCGCTTGAGGAAGTCGGGTTTTGGACTGTAGTCTACAACATCCTCAACCTGAATCACTTCACGGGCCACATAGTCAACATCGCCGATGGCATCGGCCAGACCCAGCTCTATACTCTGACTACCGGTCCAGAACATCCCGGTAAAGAGGTTTTTATCACTTTTTAAGCGCTCACCGCGTCCCTCTTTAACGGCCTCGATAAAGTGGTGGTGGATATCATTGAGCAGGCTCTTAACGTGTTTCACCTCATCTTTGTTTAACGGGGTAAAGGGATCTAGCATCCCCTTACTCTCCCCGGCGGTCAGCAGACGGCGCTCCACCCCCAGCTTCTCCATCGCACCGGTAAAGCCAAAGCCATTCATCAATACGCCGATCGAACCGACGATACTGGAGGGATTGACGTAGATATTGTCTGCTGCCGAGGCGATATAGTAGGCACCCGAAGCACCGACATCGACGATCACCGCGTGAACAGGAATATCTTTGTGCTTTTCTCTTAGCCGTTTTATTTCACGATAGACATAGTCCGACTGTACCGGGGAGCCTCCAGGACTATTGATCCGCAGTACAATCGCTTTAACCTTGTCGTTATCGAATGCATCTCGCAACCCCTCGATAATTCTGTCTGCATTGGCCTTGGTGGCATCGGAGATCATCCCGTTAACCTCCACCATCGCCACATGCTCCCTGGCTTTGCTCGATGTCTCAGCCATCTCAGAGTCCTGCATCGCCAGTAGTACAAGCATGAAGAGATAGCCGAAGATTAGAAACTTGAAGAAAATATTCCATCGACGACTTCTCCGCTGTTCATTTAGCGATGCCGTACTCAACCGCTCCAGTAGTTCACGCTCCCAGTTCTCTCCATGCCCGGGGCTATTCCCTTCTTTACCAAACATCAGCCATCTCCTCATTAATTCTAATTGGTAACCGTGTAACCGGCGCGAGCGGCCAGCCAGTCGGTCAGCTCAGCGATATCATCAAGGCAGTGCAGTGGGTCGTGTTGCAACAGCCGCTCCCTCTCATGCACTCCATAACTGACAGCCAACGCATGGGTGCGGGCATTATTGGCCATCTGCATATCATATTCGGTGTCACCGATCATCAGGGTCTCGCCAGGCTCAGCGCCAACCAGTTCCATCACCTCCTCCAGCATCTGCGGGTGGGGCTTGGAGAAGGTCTCATCGGCACATCGTGTGGCGTGAAAATAGCGCGCTAGACCGGTTTGTGCCAGCACCATATCGAGTCCGCGGCGTCCCTTACCGGTTGCCACAGCCAGCAGGTAACCAGCATCACTCAGCGCCCTGATCGTCTCCTCCGCACCGGGAAAGAGTTCTGCCATCTCGCCCCTTCCGCCAAGGAAATGGTAACGGTAACGATCGACCATCGCTTTGAGGAAGGTGTCATCGCTACCTGGATAGAGGGTATCTATCGCCTCTCGCAGGCCCAGACCGATGATGTTCTTGATCTCATCGGTGCTACGCGGATCGCACCCCAGATCGCCAATCGCCCCCTGCATGCAGGCGACGATACTCGCCTCCGAATCCATCAGGGTGCCATCCCAGTCAAAAACCAGCAGGTTGAAGCGTTGATTCATCTATTCATTTTCCAGATCATGTAACAGCGTTCGCAGGCACTCATCCAGCGGTGCCTCCACATGGATTGTGCCGTGCTCCGGCAGGGTAAAGTGGAGTTCGGCGGCATGGAGAAAGAGGCGCTTGAGGCCCCGCCCCGCCATCTCGCGGTTAAATGCTTCATCTCCATACTTATCATCCCCGGCTATCGGGTGCCCGGCGTGCTGGGCATGTACCCGAACCTGATGGGTACGGCCGGTGACCAACTTTACCCGCATCAAAGAACAGTCACTATATGTAGTCACTGGATTGAAGATACTCAGAGACGGTTTACCCTCTTCGCTTACCCGTACCACCCGCTCGCCAGATTTAAGTTCGTTCTTCCGCAGCGCTGCATCAATACGTCGTCCTCCGCCCTTCCACTCTCCTTTGAGCAGGGTCAGATAGTATTTCTCCATTCCTCCCTCGCGCAGCAGTGTCTGAAAGGCGCGTAGCGCACTACGCTTTTTGGCTATCACCAGACAGCCGCTGGTGTCTCTATCCAGTCGATGCCCCAGCTCAAGAAAGCGTGCATCGGGTCGCAGGGCCCGCAACCCCTCAATCACACCGTGGGAGATTCCGCTCCCCCCATGGACAGCTAGTCCGGAGGGTTTGTTCAATATCAGGATTGCGTCATCCTCGTAGAGGATGCTCTCATTGATGAGCCGTAACACCCGATCTGTGGGCCGGGGAGTCTCTCCCCGTTCACTCACTCGGATGGGCGGAATACGCACAATATCCCCGCAATTGAGGCGGTAATCGGGTTTAATCCGCTTTTTGTTTACCCGTACCTCACCCTTACGCAAAATGCGATATATCCGGGTTTTTGGCACCCCTTTTAACTGTTTTAGCAGGAAATTGTCGATGCGCTGACCGCTACTGCCCTCGTCCACCTCGACCATCTGGACGGCAGTTGATTGATTTTCATTCATATGGCAATGATACCAGCGACAAAGATTGATGTACCACTCCACTACTGATATATTTCATTGGCCTCGTAATAGGCTCAGCGCCCGAAAGATGAAATAAAGCCGCTGAGTTGCGAGCGTTAGATAGCACAGGCCCGATGCAGAGAACACAACCTCTCGGGCACAATTAAGTTAATCGCGCCCCCGGCCCACTGGCCGAGGCGCCAAAAAGAAAGCGCTCCCGCGTTCCGGTATCCGGTACGGCAGGACGGTAATACAGAGTGATGACAGCCGCCCTATTCGATTCTGCGGCCTGAAATTCGCCGTTGCCATGAGGTGATGGCCGCTCTGGCGAGCCCGCATACCCTCTGGATTGTGGTCGAGCGCCGAGAGATTGGACAAATGAAAAGAATGTTGTTTAACGCAACTCAACCAGAAGAGTTGCGTCTTGCGCTGGTCGATGGTCAGCGTCTCTACGATCTGGATATCGAAAGCTCTACCCACGAGCAGAAAAAATCCAATATCTATAAAGGCCGTATCACCCGTGTCGAGCCCAGCCTCGAGGCGGCCTTCGTCGATTACGGTGCCGAGCGTCATGGCTTCCTGCCGCTTAAGGAGATCTCCCGCAGCTACTTCAACCCCAACGTGGAGATCAGCGGTCGTATCAACATCAAGGAGGCGGTCAAAGAGGGTACCGAGGTCATCGTTCAGGTCGATAAGGAGGAGCGTGGCAACAAGGGTGCCGCCCTCACCACCTTCATCAGCCTTGCAGGGCGCTACCTGGTACTGATGCCTAACAACCCGAGAGCTGGCGGCGTCTCTCGCCGCATTGAAGGAGATGATCGCGCCGAACTGCGTGACGCCATGAGCCAGCTTGATATCCCACAGGATATGGGTGTTATCGTACGTACCGCTGGTGTCGGCAAAAGCGCAGAGGAGCTGCAGTGGGACCTCGACTATCTGCTGCAGGTGTGGAGTGCTATCGAGGGTGCCGCCGCCGAGCGCAGGGCCCCCTTCCTCATCTATCAGGAGAGCAATGTCGTTATTCGCTCTATTCGCGACTACCTGCGCACCGATATCAATGAGATCATCATCGACGACGAGACGGTCTACAATCAGGCCAAAGAGTTCATGTCGACGGTGATGCCGCAAAACCTGAACAAGCTGAAGCTCTATCAGGACCGCGTACCGCTATTCACCCGCTACCAGATCGAATCGCAGATCGAATCGGCCTTTATGCGTGAGGTAAGGCTACCCTCCGGTGGCTCCATCGTCATCGACCACACTGAGGCACTCCTTTCTATCGATATCAACTCGGCGCGCGCCACCAAGGGTAGCGACATTGAGGAGACCGCACTTAACACCAATCTGGAGGCGGCCGATGAGATCGCCCGCCAGTTGCGCCTGCGCGACCTCGGTGGCCTGATAGTCATCGATTTTATCGACATGGGGCCGGCACGCAATCAGCGTGCGGTAGAGAACCGTCTGCGCGATGCGCTGAAGATGGATCGCGCCCGCGTTCAGGTTGGTCGTATCTCCCGTTTTGGTCTGTTGGAGATGTCACGTCAACGCCTGCGCCCCTCGCTTGGCGAATCTAGCCAGATCGTCTGCCCACGCTGCAGCGGTCAGGGGACCATACGCGGTGTCGAATCGCTGGCCCTCTCCGTACTTCGCATCATTGAAGAGGATGCGATGAAGGAGAAGACCGGGCAGATACGCGCTCAGTTGCCGGTTGAGGTCGCTACCTTCCTGCTAAATGAAAAGCGTGGTGTCATTGCCGATATCGAAACACGACAGGGTGTTTCGATTGTGCTCATTCCCAACTCCCATCTGCAGACCCCCCACTACGATGTGCAGCGCATCCGTGTCGACAGTCTGGAGCCAAAGCCCCTGGCCAGTTATGAAATGGCAACGGCTGTGGAGGAGAGTGACGATACCACAGGCAAGAGTGTCGACAAACCCAAGGTTAAGCGGGATGAACCCGCGGTGAAGGGTGTCACACAAACCTCTGCCCCGCCCATTCCGGTTGCTGAGAAGGCCGAGACAAAACCGGGATTCCTCAAGCGCCTCTTCGGTACCCTCTTCTCCAGTCAGGATGAAGAGGACGAGAAAGAGAAAAAACCGAATCACCGGCGTAAGAATGAGCGTGGCGGTAGTGGGCAACGTGATCGTGGCCAGCAGCGCAACCGCGGTCGCCGTAAAGGTTCACAGCGCAGTGAAGGTCGCCAGCAGGAACAACAGAATCCACGACGTGAACGTGAACAGCGCAAAAATGCTGAGCAGACACACTCACGAAAGGAACCCGCCACAGCCAAGCCTGTGGTTGAGGAGGAGACGCCCGCCGTTGAGGCGGCTGAGTCTGCTCAGGAGCGTGGCGCTACTCGCCGTGGTAGACGTGGTGGTAGACGTCGTGGACCGCGTCGCGACATCGCGGCGACCACCAGTAATTCAACTGTGGTAAATGACACCACGGATGAGAGTAACCGCAGCACGACACCTGTAGCCTCAGATCCTCAGGCGACCGAAACAATCGTCTCGCCTGTTAGTGAGGAGATGCCAAGTACCGTAGAGAACGTCTCCGCCGAAGGCTCTGATGTGAATCAGCAATCGGTAGTTGAGACCAGCCCTGCTCAGGGTGTCGAGGTGGAGAGTTTACAAACCGTAATTTCCCAGCAGGAGTCTGATGTTGATGACACTACTAAAGAGGTGCCTGCATCGGTTACTGAGACTCAATCTGAGCCTGCTACTGCAGAGAAGTTCTCTCAACCTGCAGAGCATCATCCCGAGCCTGCTGTTACAGCGGAAGAGGCTCCAGCTGTTGAGCTTTCGTCTGAATCAGATGTCGCTACTATTGAAGAGGAATCTCAGGCGGAGGATGATGCCCAGCACACTGCTGCAGTAGTTGAGGAGAAGAACCACCTGCAACAGGTAGAGACCAGGCCTGAGGCGATAGTAGAACCGGTGGCACCCTCAACTGTACCAGCCAAACCAGTCGCAGAGGTTTTACTTACAGAGCCCGAGATGACAGAAACTCCTGTAAAACCTGAGCCGGTAAAGCTGCAACAGGTTGAGACGCGTCCCCGTAACGAGCAGGAGTAGTTTCTAAAACAAAAAAGGCGGTCATTGACCGCCTTTTGTCTTGCATCACTTAAAGATGGCGTTGCTCAATATCCGCCATTAATCCGTTCGATGCCGCATCAATCAGCTGATAGACGAGCTCGAAGCCAGATTCTCCGCCATAGTAGGGATCGGGAACCTCTCTCTCGGTAAGCTGTGGGGCAAACTCCATAAACAATTTTAGCTTATGTCGATATTGACCAGGGCACTTTTCGCTCAGGATCGTATGATTATCCCGATCCATCGCAATAACATAGTCGAAATTCTCAAAATCACTCACCACAACCTGACGTGCCCGTTGGGAACTGAGATCGATACCGTGGCGCAGTGCGGTTTGCTGAGAACGCGGGTCGGGTTGATTTCCCACATGATAAGCATGGGTTCCAGCCGAATCGATGGTGATGCGATCATCCAGCCCGACCTCTTTGACCCTATGCTCAAACAGGCCGTGCGCAAGTGGAGAGCGGCAGATATTGCCCATACAAACAAAGAGAACTTTTATTTTATCCATGGATTTCAATAAATTAGCTGATTGGATTTTCGGTATGCTACGTTATTCTAGCTTCTCTATGTCTGTAAGCACAAATCATGAAAAGCGAATTCTGCAATCGAAGTAACATAATTAGTGATACCCCGTAACTGTATACACGGCTGCAAAAGCCATATATATGATATGATTCAGCAGCTAAACATCCACCCTTAATCGGAATGGGCCTAGTAAGGTGAATAATCAGGTACTTCGACAATTTGTTCCCCTTAACGAGCTGACCAGCGACAATCTCCAGGAGCTTGCACGCAAGACCCCGATAGAGAGTATCGCCAAGGGAAAGGCGATCTTTAAAAGGGGCGATAGCGATAACTACTCCTTCTACCTGCTGTCCGGTGAAATGTTGCTGTTAGGTGGCGATGGTGAGAAGAAGACCATACGTGGCGGCATGGCACAGACCCGCTTTCCGCTGGAACACCACCGGCCCCGACGTTATACCGCCATTGCAGAGAGCGACTGCAATTTCTTCCGTATTGATAATGACATGCTCGATATTCTCCTTACCTGGGATCAGAATGCAGGCATGATGGTCGCGGATCTTAACGAAGGAGGCAGTGGCGACTCCGATGATGAGGAGGCATCAGACTGGATGACGATGATGCTTCGTTCTGAAATATTCCATCGTATTCCACCAACCAACATTCAGGCTGTCTTTATGCACATGGAAGAGCTTCCTGTGAAAAAGGGGCAAGCGATCATTAAGCAGGGAGAGGATGGCGATTACTACTACTTCATCGAGCGTGGAAAGTGTATCGTCACCCACACCACCAAATCCGGCAAAGAGATCAGACTGGCAGAGCTGGATGCGGGTAACGGATTTGGCGAAGAGGCGTTAATCTCCGACAACAAGCGTAATGCCAATGTTACCATGCTAACAGACGGCGTATTGATGCGTATGGCAAAGGAGCACTTTGTCGAACTGCTCAAGGCACCGGTATTACAAACGGTCGATTTTAAACAGGCTAGCGAGCTGGTTAAGAATGGCGCTGTCTGGCTTGATGTAAGACTGGAGAGTGAACACAATAACGTTGCCATACCCAACAGCCTCAATATCCCACTCTATCTGTTACGCATTAAATCGAGTGAGCTAAATCCAGATACCAAGTATATCGTCTACTGCGATACTGGACGCCGTAGCTCATCGGCGGCCTATCTGCTCAATGAGAGAGGCTTTGATGCCTGTTATCTGGGGGGCGGCCTGCGCTCACTGAAAAAAGATGACACCCCGGAAGAGGCGTAGTCCCAAAGGGGAGAGCATCACTCTCCCGGCCATCTCATACGCAAAAAATCTTACGCCTGCAGTTTGAATAGACGGATAAAGTTTTCACCACTCTGGCTGGCGATCTCAGCATAAGAAACACCTCGCAGTTGGGCGATACACTCCGCCACCTCACGTACATACGCGGGCTGATTGCTCTTGCCACGATAGGGTACTGGTGCCAGGTAGGGGGCGTCGGTCTCGACTAAAATGCGATCCGCGGGAATCGTCTTCGCCACCTCCTTCAGATCCGTTGCACTATTAAAGGTGACAATACCGGAGAAAGAGATGTAAAAACCGAGCTCCATTGCACGCTCGGCAGTGGCAAGGTCCTCGACAAAACAGTGCATGATGCCACCAACGCTCTCGGCCCCCTCCTCCTCAAGTATCCTGAGGGTATCGTCACGTGCCTCACGACAGTGAATTATAAGGGGTTTGTTGCACGCCTTTGCCGCGGCAATGTGGTTGCGAAAACGTTGGTGCTGCCATGCAAGATCACCCTCGCTGCGAAAGTAGTCGAGCCCCGTCTCGCCGATGGCGATCACCTTCTCGTTGTCTGCCAGTGCTAACAGTTGTTCTACTGTAGGCTCTCCATGTTCCTGCTCATTGGGATGCACCCCTACGCTGGCGTAGATATCTGCATACTGCTCTGCCATGGCAATTACCGCATGCACATTCTCAAGGTCTATGGAGACGCAAAGAAAGCGTTCAACCCCACGCTCTCTGGCGAAACTAAGTGCATTGGCAAGCTCACCATCAAATGGGGTGAGGTCGAGGCGATCAAGGTGGCAGTGTGAGTCAATGAGCATGGTCGTATGATTGTACTATCTTGATAAAACAGAAAAGCGGCCAAGGGCCGCCTTCATCTACATGTGTTCACTGATAAGCTTTACATTGTGTGGGTCGCGCGATCCGACTTAAGCGCGCCGGCGAGATAGGTTTCGATCTTGCCGCGGGCGGTGCCACCATCCTGATCACTGAACTGAACACCAATGCCAGCGGCGCGATTTCCCTGCGCCCCCTTGGGGGTGATCCAGACAATCTTGCCGGCAACCGGCATCTTCTCCGTCTCTTCCATCAGGGTGAGCAGCATGAAGACCTCGTCGCCCAGTTTGTAGGCCTTGTTGGTGGGGATGAAGAGGCCGCCATTCTTCACAAAAGGCATGTAAGCGGCATAGAGCGCACTCTTATCCTTGATAGTCAGTGACAGAATACCCTGTCTGGGTGATGGTGCCGCCATAAGCCTCTATTCCTCGTCTATCCACCTACTCTGCGCTGTTGCCACGCCAGCAGCATCTCCTCAAGGAGCAGTTGCTGATTGGTCTGGCTACGTAAAGCGCGCATCCACTCCTGCATACGCTCACCTAGCCGCTGCAGGAACTCCAAGTCTACCCTATCCGCAAGGCGGTGCAACTGCGATTGCAGGTGAGGATTGGTCAGTGCGGATGCCTGAGAGATCTGCTTCATCCGCAGCAGATCGAGTACTACCCCGTAAAACCAGCTGACGGTCCGCTCACTCCCCATCTCATACCAGCGTTGTGCCAGAGTCACCGCGGAGAACTCATCCCCCTCCAGCGCGAGGAGGTCACGGCAACGCTCTTCACGCCAGCTCATCTCACCCGACTCGGCCCATCTTAGTGCCTTCAGTGGCGCACCACCACTCATTCCCAGAAGATGTTTATCATATTTATCAGTATGTTGTAGTTCTTTTTTCAACCAGACATTAGATTCATCATCCAGTGCGGGAGCAAGTGTGACCTGCTGACAACGGCTACGAATAGTAGGCAACAGGCTCATTGGCCGATCAGATGTGAGGATCAGGGTAGTTTGACCGACCGGCTCTTCCAGGGTCTTCAGCAGCGCATTAGCGGCGTTCATAGTCAATGCATCGACTGGCTCTATCTGTACCACACGGCCACGGCCAGTGTGGCTGCTGAGCGACTGGAACTCACTAATCTCTCTTACCGGGGCGATACCGATCCCCTTCCCCTCCTCCTCCGGTTCAACCAGCAGGTAGTCGGGATGGCTACCCGCCGCCAGCAACTGACAGCTACGGCACTGCCCGCAGGCGACCCCACTACCCTGCCGACTCTCACACAACAGGGAGTGTGACAATGAACTGGCCAGGTGACGCTTTCCCAACCCTGCGGCGCCGGTCAGCAACAGAGCGTGGGGAAGACGCTGCTGAGAGACCCGTTGCATCAGCCCTGCCATACAGTTTGCTGCCAGGGGTAGGGCTGATAGAGACTAGCCATTGGCTGAACCCCTGTCTTGCAGATAGTCATCGATAATCCGATCCAGTTGTGCCTGAACATCGGGCAGGGCGGGTGAGGCATCCACCACACGATAGCGAGCAGGCTCAGCATCGGCGCAGGCCAGATAGCCCTGGCGCACCCGCTCGAAAAAGTCGATCTCCTCACGCTCAAAGCGATCCAGCTCCGCCCGCTCACCGGCACGTGCAAGCCCCTGAGCTACTGGGAGATCAAGGAAGAAGGTGAGGTCGGGGCGCAGCTCCCCCTGCACCCATCGCTCGAGCTGAGCAATTCGATCATGGCAGATCCCCCGCCCCGCCCCCTGATAGGCGTAGGTTGCATCGGTAAAACGGTCGCAGAGCACCCACTTCCCCTGATTCAGCGAGGGGATGATCAACTCATGTAGGTGCTGTGCCCGTGCCGCGAACATCAGCAGTAGCTCCGTATCACTCACCATGGTGTGGTTGCGCTTATCCAGCAACAGTTCACGAATCGCCTCAGCTAGCGGTGTGCCCCCCGGCTCTCTGGTCAATACCACCTCCAGCCCCTCAGTCTTAAGGCGCTGATAGATATATTCAAGGTTGGTACTTTTACCGCTTCCCTCGCTTCCCTCAAGGGTGATAAAACGTCCTCTCATCTAACTCCGGTCTCTCGTTTGCGTGGTAATAAATCAGCGGTCGATAGTAACGCCCGACTGTATGGAATAACAGTTTTACTATTCACCACCGTCAGCCAGACCGAGATCGGTATAGGATTGAGCCAGTTTGGTGATAGCGATGACAAAGGCGGCGGTGCGGTAATCCCCGATCTCGGGGTTACGCTTCATGGTGTCGCGTATCTCGGCAAAGGCACTGCGTATGGTGTCATCAAGACCCGAGCGAACCAGATCCAGTTCACTGGCACCACGTACAATCTCGTTGCGCAAGCGACTCTCCATGCTCTTCCCAGTCATCTCCTCAAGTGCGGTGGCATAACAGATACCACGCAACTCATCGAAGCGGCGCTGCAGGCGACCAAAACGCATATGAGAGAGATTGCGTGTCCACTCAAAGTAAGAGACGGTGACACCACCGGCATTAACCCAGAGGTCCGGCAGCATCACGATGCCGCGTCGCTGCAGGATCTCATCCGCCTCGTAGGTGACCGCCCCGTTGGCCCCCTCAACGATGAGTTTGGCCTGAATTTTCATCGCATTACCGGCGCTGACCTGTGACTCCAGAGCCGCGGGTAGCAGAATATCGCAGGCCATTGTCATCACCGCGGCCCCATCCTCGTGAAACTCCCCTCCCGGAAAGTCGCGCACACCGCCGGTCTGCGCCAGGTGCTGACGCACATCATGAACATTGAGTCCCTCAGGATTTACCACAGCACCATCACGTTCAATGATTGCGATGACCTTAACCTTATCCTCCTCGGAGAGAAATTTGGCGGCATGGTATCCCACGTTGCCCAACCCCTGCAGGATCAACCGCTGCCCGGCCAGACCGTCGACCAGTTCTGTCTTCTCCAACTCGTCGGGGTGGCGAAAAAACTCCTGCAGCGCATATTGAATCCCCTTACCGGTCGCCTCAGTACGTCCGGGGATACCACCACGATTGACCGGCTTGCCGGTAACACAGGCATCCTGATTCAGGTCTTCTGGAAAGAGACTCTTATAGGCATCGGCGATCCAGGCCATCTCACGGGCCGATGTGCCCATGTCCGGTGCCGGTACATTGGTGGCCGGGTTGAGAAAACCTCGCCGGGCCAGCTCGCCGGCAAAGGCGTGGGTAATGTCGCGTAGCTCCTCAACGGTATATTTGGAGGGCTCGATCATCAGCCCCCCCTTGGCCCCGCCAAAGGGGATGTCGGCGAGGGCACACTTGTAGCTCATCAGTGCTGAAAGCGCCTCGGTCTCCTCCTGATTGACGTGTGGGGCATAACGCAGCCCCCCCTTGGAGGGGAGACGGTGGGCACTGTGAATCGACCACCAGCCGGTAAAGACCTCGACCCCGCTACGCAGCCGTACCGGAAACTTGATCTGAATAACGGCGCTGCTTGCCTTGATCACGCAGGCGGTTCTTGGGTCGAGCCCGGCGACCAGGGTCGCCTTGTCGACCATCCGCTCGACCCCTTCAAGAAACGACATGCTCTCATGCTGTGTGTTGCTCACTCCAACTCCCCCTGATTCGCTGCCATGGGCTCAGCGGTAATAATATTGGCCGGTGGTATAGCTGTGAACTCGATGCGTTGCTGCATGCCCGGTGTCATATAGACGGTGCCCGCATCATCTACCAACATTACCGCTTCAATACCCATACGTGCGGCGATGCGCTGCCACCCGGTGACACCGGCCACAACCAGGGCGGTAGCTGCAGCATCGGCAATCCCACCATTAGCGTGTAACACTGTCACCGAGGTGACCCCCTCCACCGGCATACCGTTACGCGGGTCTAGAATATGCGGATAGCGTACCCCCTCATGTTCACGGTAGCGCTCATAGTTGCCCGAGGTAAAGACACTCTCATCTCCGCTGACATCGAGCGCCGCCAACACCCCCTCGCCCTGTGGATGGCGAATACCGACACGCCATGGCTTATCCCCCTTGCTACCGATAGCGCGCAGGTCTCCACCACCGTTAACGATGGCATTCTCAATGCCATATCTGCGTAAGATGGCAATCGCCTCATCAACCGCTACACCTTTGGCGAAGGCGCCAAAATCGAGTTGTACGGCGGTATTAGAAGATCTGAGTTGACCATTGGCGATCTCCAATTGATCCATGTGAGGCGCGGAGGCTACCCACCTGTCGATTTCCTCACGGGAAGGTGGCGGCCCGTTGGGCCGCTCACTGCTCTGAAAGCCCCACAGATTCAGCAGGCCGCCAATGGCCGGATTGAAGAGCCCCTCACTCTGCGTGTAGAGCCTCTGCGATCGGGTGATCAACCCGGCGATATCGGCTGGCACTGTGATCTCCTCACCGGCGGCGATAGCCCTGTTGATCTCCACCAGTCGGCCCGGCTCCCAGGCGTGCCAGTCACGGTGCATCTGCTGGAAGGTCTGGTTGATCTCAGCGATCGCCTGCTGGCGCGCCTCAGAAGGCGCCCCCCAGGTGGTAATGGTCACCATCGTACCGAAGACATAGAGATCTACGCTCTCGCTCTGCGGGGTACGGCTACAGCCCAACAGCAGTAAAATCAGACTGATCAGGATCACATTTCTCATGTGCCCCACGCTACCAGAAAGGCGCTGGCCGGAAAACTCTCATCGCCACTTGTCAGCCAATGAGAAAGGGTGATTCAATCTGGGTATGAATATTCACATCCTGCAGCACGTTCCCTTTGAGGGCCCAGGCAGTATCGAGGGGTGGGCCGAAGACCATGGCCACTCGATCACCACCACCCGCTTCTATGCTCAGGAGCAGTTTCCCCCACTCGATCGCTTTGAGCTGCTAGTGGTGCTAGGCGGACCGATGAGTATCCATGATGAGTACCGCTACCACTGGCTCAAGGGGGAGAAGTGGTTTGTCAAACAGGTGATCGAGTCGGGTAAACCGGTGCTGGGGATCTGTCTCGGGGCACAGCTAATTGCCGAGGTGCTAGGAGGCGAGGTCCATCAGGGTGAGCAGAAGGAGATCGGCTGGTTCCCCATCACGCTGGACGAGGGCTTTCTCTCCCACCTGCTGGGGCAACAGATGCCACCACAGGGCACAGTCTTTCACTGGCATGGGGAGACCTTCACCCTGCCGCAGGGGGCGCAGCGGATCGCCTATAGTGAGGCCTGTGTCAATCAGGGCTTCATCTACAATGATCGGGTGATCGCCCTGCAGTACCACCTGGAGACAACCCCATTCAGTGCCGAGAGCATTATAGAGTACTGTAGTGATGAGTTGGTTGAAGCCCCCTACATCCAGAGCGCCAATGAAATCCTGCAGAATCGCGAACACTATGGGGCGATCAACCAGCAGATGGGCCTGATTCTCGATTACCTGGCAACACAGCGTTAAACAGCGATCACCGCAGCCAGCTGCGCCTCACTCACATTGAAGGGGAAGATCGCGGCGATTTCGCAGATCTCACGCATCTTCTGTGCGTGCTCCAGCTCATCCTTTGCCGCAAGGATCACCACCGGCGTCTTCGGGGCAAACTTCTGCATACTCATCAAAAAGACATCGAGGTTGCTAATGTGGATGCCGCTGTAGTTGTTGCTGTAGGCGTAGACAAAATCGGCCACCACCAGATCCGGTTTCTGCTTTTTCAACGCACTGACCGCCTTGCGGGTCGAGGTCAGTTCTATCTCTTCAAAACCGAGTCGGCGATAGAGTGCCGAGAGTTTCGGGTGCAGTGGCGATTCAATAATGGAGAAGAGCGTCTTCATACGCTCACTTCCTGGTGAATAGCGCTATCGACTCCACATGTGCGGTGTGAGGAAACATATCCATCACCCCCGCCTTCTCTAACGTGTAGCCATGTTCATGCACCAGCAATCCCGCATCACGCGCCAGCGTGGCCGGGTTGCAGGAGACGTAGACGATCCGCTTCACCCCCAGTTTGGCGATATGGGGAAGCGCTTCCATCGCCCCGTCACGTGCCGGGTCGAGTAGCACCTTATCAAAGCCCTGTGACCACCAGGGCAGTTGCTCAACTTCCTTTGCCAGATCGGCAACGTGAAACTCAACGTTGGTTATACCATTCAACTCGGCATTCTCCCGCGCACGCTGCACCAGGAGTTGAAGCCCCTCGACACCGACCACCTCTTTGGCGCGACGAGCTAGCGGCAGGGTGAAGTTGCCTATACCGCAGAAGAGGTCCAGCACTCGCTCATGGGGCTGCACATCGAGCAGCTCAATGGCATAGGAGACCATCTTGCGGTTGATGTCGGTATTGACCTGGGTAAAACCGGTGGGGGTGAAGTTGAAGCGCACATCAAACTCAGGCAGTGCGTAGCTCAACTGGATCTGCTCCGGCCACAACGGCTCCACCGAGTCGGGGCCACCGGGCTGGAGGAAAAAGCGAAGATCGTGCGCCCTGGCATAGGCGATGAGCTTTTCCCTGTCATCATCGCAGAGCGCTTCAAGGTTGCGAAATACCACCGCGGTCTGGCTATCGTCCACGGCGATCTCCAGTTGCGGGATACGATTGCTCGCCCCTAGTGTGCCGATAAGCGCGCTCAGCTCCTCCAGATGTTCACCGACGCTGGGGAACAGTACCTCACAGCGCAACATATTGACGATGAAGGGGGCGCGCTTTTCACGAAAGCCGATCAGCACCCGCCCCTTGGCGGCCACATCCTTCACCCCCATCCGCGCCTTGCGTCGATAACCCCAGTGCGGCCCGGTTAGCGGCGGTAACACCTCTTTGGGAGCCACCTTTCCCAGACGGGCGAAGTTCTCCAGCAGCGTCTCCTGCTTCATCTCGATCTGTTTTGCGGGCTCCATATGCTGCAGGGCACAGCCACCACAGAGGCCGAATACGGCGCATTTGGGTTCGACACGATCGGGGGAGGCCTGGTGCACCTCATCGACAACGCCAACCAGCACCCCCTTGCGCTTATCGACATAGTGGAATGTTACCTCCTCCCCCCGCAGCGCCCCCTCGACAAAAACCGTTTTCTCCCCAACATGGGCAACCCCACGACCATCGTGGGAGATACCGGAGATCTCGGCACGAACCGGCTCGGTGGGAAAACTGGGTTTGCGCTGCCTTCTTCTGCCCATAATGCGATAACTCAGTTGGCTGGGAAGACGCCGGTGGAGAGGTAGCGATCCCCCCGGTCACAGATAATGGCGACAATTACCGCATTCTCCACCTTAGCAGAGAGTTTGAGCGCAGCGGCCACCGCACCGCCGGAGGAGATGCCGCAGAAGATCCCCTCCTCGGCGGCGAGGCGACGGGTAGTGACCTCGGCAGACTCCTGATCGATATCGATAACGTGATCTACCCGGCTCGCCTCGAAGATACTCGGCAGGTATTCCGGCGACCAACGTCGAATACCTGGGATGCTCGCCCCCTCCATCGGCTGAACGCCGACGATCTGGATCTCACTATTGACCTCTTTGAGATAGCGCGAAGTCCCCATAATAGTGCCGGTGGTGCCCATGGCGCTGACGAAATGGGTGATTTTCTGCTCGGTATCGCGCCAGATCTCGGGCCCGGTGCTACGGTAGTGGGCCAGCGGATTATCGGGATTGGAGAACTGATCCAGCACCCTACCCTGCCCCTCTGCCTGCATCTTCAGTGCCAGGTCGCGGGCCCCCTCCATACCGGTCTCTACATCCACCAGTACCAGCTCGGCACCATAGGCGGCCATCGCTGCACGGCGCTCGACACTCATATTTTCCGGCATGATTAAGACCATTTTATAGCCCTTGATTGCCGCAGCCATCGCCAGGGCGATGCCGGTATTGCCGGAGGTTGCCTCGATCAGGGTATCCCCCGGCTTGATCTCACCACGCAACTCCGCCTGCTGAATCATCGACAGTGCCGGACGATCTTTGACCGAACCTGCCGGGTTATTCCCCTCCAGCTTCACCATAATGGTATTGCTACTATCAACAACCAGACGCTGCAGGCGCACCAACGGCGTATTTCCGACAAATGACTCGATGGTAGGGAATGACATAGAGGACATCTCAACTCAGTTTCACAGGGTCGCGATTATAGCAGGCTTGAGTATCAAGGCGATTGGCACTAGATTAAAAGGTGAGTTAACATCCGGGTCATACCTAACTTAGAGGACACAGGGATGAGTTCCACATCACACGCAATCGATCTCAATCTGGCACTGGAACGGGCCGGCGGCAATCAGGATCTGGCCCGCGAGCTCTACCAGATGCTACAAAACGAGCTGCCCGGCTATCTGGAGAAGATTGATACCCTCTATCAGGGTGGTGATCTGGCTTCCCTGCAGGAGGTCATCCACAAACTCAATGGGGCATCAACCTACTGCGGCGTCCCCGCGTTAAAAGAGGCTGCCTCATCTCTCGAAAGTAACCTCAAACAGGGCGTAGAGAGCAGTTATGCCAGTGGGGTTGCGCAGGTGGTGGCAGAGATCACCAGGCTGCAACAGACTCCCGAACTGCCCCTTTAATCTAAATTCACAAAATGTCAATCGGTTACAGTGTAAGCTTGAACTAAATTTTCATCTTGTTAGACTTTGCGCTAACCCGATGAAAATTTCACGCTAGTTTGATGGCTTTAAAAAGAGTCCTTCCCCTGCTACTGCTGCTTTACTCCCCAGCTTATGGTTCAGTTGGTGTAAATGACACAGCGAATAGCGCCAAAACCTATGAGCTAACCACAATCGCGGTGGTGCGCAGCGCACCTGACGGGGAGATCATTGATGTCTGGAGCGATGGTGTCCTCTTTACCTCAAACGAGGGCGAGGGTGACTGGCTTCGAGTCACCGGCCACTTCCCGGATGGTGATCGATGGGAAGAGCATACGATAAGTGCCTGGATTAATCGTCACTACGCCGCTCCCTTTGAGTACACCCGAAAATCGAAGCGTGCTGACAATGTCATCCGCTATATTGAGGTGGATAAATCCGACTTTGAACTACGCGTAGTAGAACAGCGCAGCGAGGGCAGAGAGGTGTTACTCAAGACCACCGTCGCGCTCGGTATGGATCGCTGTCTTCCCAAGTCGAAAGGAGGCAAATGCTACTACACTGAGCCGGGTGAATATCACGTGCGCTGGAAGGTCTATGACCCTGATGGTATTGAGTGGTGTATTCCCAAATCGATGGAGAAGGAGTATGTCGAGGACATTGCCGCTGGCAATCGATGCTTCCGCGGGCCTCTAGGCAAACACGCCCTTAACATCGGCAAAACGTATGCGATCCATGGCACCCCGAAAACAGAAACCCTTGGCACAAAGGCCTCCCATGGCTGTGTAAGAACCGCCAACCAGCAGATGGCACAGATCTACAAAATGGTCGATGAGGGGGACAAGGTCTATATCGTCGATTGACGGCAAACTCACATCGCCGCCCTGACATAGACATCAAAGCGGTGCTTCTTTCCCTTAATCGCCATCGACGGTTTTCGTTGTGCCAGCGGGTGGGCAAAGTCCGGGCGTTTCACCACCACCCTCTTCCTCGCAATCCGCAATGCCGCATCCAGTAACGCCGCTTCATCCTCATCGAAACCAAGCAACTTCTGCAGCAGCCTCATCTCCTTTTTGACCAGCGCACTCTTCTGCTTGTGGGGGAACATCGGGTCTAGATAGACCACATCGGGAAGATCCGACTCGTCGAGACTGTCCATCCACGCTACTGCATCCGCATGGATTAAATGCATTCGCTCTCTGATCCAGCCGCCGACATCAAGATCATCTGCTGCACGGGCAAGACCATCTTCCAGTAGTGCTGCCACAACAGCTGAACGCTCAATCATCGTCACGTGACACCCCAGTGAAGCGAGAACAAACGCATCGCGCCCCAGTCCGGCAGTGGCATCGACCACACGCGGGTTGTTCCCCCCCTTCAATCCAACGGCTTTGGCAATGGTCTGTCCGCGCCCGCCACCAAAGCGATGACGGTGCCCGACAGCACCACCAATGAAGTCGACATAGACCGCCCCGGGAGCCCCCTCGGATTGCTCGACTAACTGCAACCGCTCCCGTGTAATCTGCAGCTGCACCCCCTCACGAGGTGAGTCCGCAAGAGAGAACCCCCAGCGCTGTGCAAGCGCCTTCGCCCTCTCCTGTTGCAACTCATCACTGACAACAAACAAATCGATCACCTTATCTAATTACTGGACAGTTGGTACAATAGTTTGCCAGATCCAACCGAGCTTCAGAACGTGGCTGAAAATATTCTAGTCCTGACACCCGCACCAATCGACTCCCCCGCACCGGATCGCAGCACACTGGTTGAGATGCTGCGGGACGAGCGCTTTATTGGTGAACCCATCACCATCGGCGACGAGGAGCACTTCCGGCCGGGTGAGGAGTTCATGATGCTCATTACCTTTCTTGGTTGCTCACCGATGATCGCTACCGGTGAGATGGAGAGCGAAGGTGAGCAGTATTGCCATATTGCGATTGATGGGCCGCTAGAGAGCCCCCGCTATCTGATTGGTGACAATATCAAGCCCCCACGCTGCCCCGGCTGTGGCCACCGCCTCGACAAGTGGCGCCTCCTTCTGGATGCGTGGCAATGTAGCCCCAACGCCCCTGTAACGTGCCCAGATTGTGGTGAGGCCGGCTCGATCACCGCGTTGCGGTGGAGAAAGTGCGCAGGCTTTGGCCGTCTCTTTATTAAAATATGGGGAGTCTTTGAGAACGAGGCAGTTCCTAGCCCCAACCTCCTCTCATCGCTGAAGCAGAGTAGTGGTACTGATTGGATACATTTCTACATCAGAAATAACTAGTTATTGCCATCCCGCCAATAAGGTCTCGCTTCAAATCTGCATTGAGGATTGCATGAATTTTCCTATCAATCCACTCAGATATAGAGATGCCTAATACTCATATACGAACAATGAATAATCTGACCCTTTCATTTTGTTAGAATATACCCAACTTAATGACCCACTGTTTATATCCGGAGTGTCCGCATAAAACATGGGTTATTTTTATTTGTATAAGGATAGTTACGAAATGAACACCGCCAGAAAGATTGAACCCGTCAGCTTTCCCCCATATAGAAGAAAAGGTGACAGAAACAGGGCCATTGGCCTTGTAGTACAACGTGTAGAGCGAGATTACTCTCCCCGCCTGCGCCGTATCAATTATGCCCTGATCGCTGCCGCAGCCTTGCTCCTCATTAACGGTGTCGTAATATCCCTGGCATTCTAATGCACCATTAACGGCGGCATACTGAGTCGACGCCGTTTACATCATCTGCTATACCTCTTCATCCGCCTCGAGGCGGCGTGCCTCCTCATCCAACATGACCGGGATGTCATCTCGGATCGGATAGGCAAGACGATCTACCTTACAAATCAACTCCTGTGCCGGTTTATTAAACAGCAACGGGCCCTTGCAGAGAGGGCAGACCAAAATATCGAGTAGTTTTTTATCCACGGATCTTCTCCAGTCGCTCCAGCAATTGCCGGGAAAAGTCATCATTCAGTTGTGCCGTCACCGGCAGATACCAGTGGCGATCATTAGCATAGGGTAAATATTTTACCGCATCCTTCTCGGTCATGATGACCGGGAGATCGTCAGGGAAATCGAGTTCATCTTCATGAAAAGGGTGGTGATCGGCAAATGGGTGTTCAGTGATAGATAGGCCTGAATGAGATAGCGTATTGAAAAAACGCGCTGGATTGCCGATTGCTGCTACCGCATGCACACTCTGAGCCCGAAACGCCTCCAGCGGAGAAGAGGCGTTGCCAGAGAGTTGCATCACTTCACCTGGTACCAGTCTCATCGTCCACTCACCACTTCTCGCATCACCATTGGTAACGATAAAGTCGACCTCCTTCAGACGAGAAGGAGGTTCGCGTAACGGGCCGGCTGGCATCTGTAGCTGATTTCCCAAACGGCGCTCACCATCAATGACCGCTATTTCTATATCCCGTCCCATACGGTAGTGCTGCATGCCATCATCACTGACGACGATGTTTACATCAAAATCTCGCAGCAGCTGTTCCACCGCAGCAACACGATCCGGCCCCACTACCACGGGACACGCACAGCGACGAGCGAGCAGTAGTGCCTCATCACCTACCAGGCTAGCCTCACTTTTCTTGGTGACACTCTGCGGCCAGAGTTCAGCACGCCCGCCATAGCCCCGACTAACAACTCCGGGGCGGTATCCCTTTTCGCGTAACTGTTTTACCAACCATGTGACCAGTGGCGTCTTACCACTACCACCAACGGTAAGATTACCAACCACAATAATTGGAGCCGTAAAGTGATACTGCTTGAGAATGCCGGTTTGATAGAGAGAGCGACGAACCGATACCAGTAGGGAAAATACCAGACTCAGGGGCCACAATAACCAGAGCCAGAGACTACCTCGATACCAGTGGTCTGCGATACTGCTCACACCGCCCTATTCCGGCTTGTCCTGAAACTGCATGTTATAGAGCAGTGAATACTGCCCACCCTTGGCCAATAACTCATTGTGGCGACCACTCTCAATAAAGCGTCCCTGATCCATCACCACAATCTTGTCGACCTTCTCAATGGTAGAGAGACGATGTGCGATAACCAGCGTGGTGCGGTTCTCCATCAGCTCCTCCAGTGCCGCCTGAATATGGCGCTCCGACTCGGTGTCGAGGGCCGAGGTCGCCTCATCCAGAATCAGGATAGGGGCATTCTTCAACAGGGCACGCGCAATCGCCAGGCGCTGGCGCTGGCCACCGGATAGCAGCACACCGTTCTCCCCCACCATCGTGTCGAGCCCAGCAGGCAGATTACGAATAAACTCCATCGCGTGGGCCGCCGCAGCGGCCCTGACGATCTCTTCACGACTCGCCCCGCCCAGTGATCCATAGGCAATATTGTTGGCGATGGTGTCATTGAAGAGGGTAATGTGCTGACTGACCAGGGCAATATTGTGACGCAGTGACTCAAGTTGGATATCGCGGATATCGTGCCCATCAATCTCGATGCTCCCCTCACTTACATCATAGAAACGTGCCAGTAAACTCACCAGCGTCGACTTGCCACTACCTGATCGACCTACAAAAGCAACACTCTGGCCTGGCTCAATATCAAGATTAATATTGTGCAACACCCTGCCCTTCTCTTCCCCGTAACTAAAATTCACATCACGGTAACTGACAGATCCACGACAGGTCGACAGGCACTGTTCACCGCTGTCTAGTTCAGACGGTGTATCAACAAAGGAGAAAATACTCTCTGCAGCGGCAATTCCACGTTGCAGGCTGGAAGTGATTTTGGTTAGACGCTTCAGCGGAGAGTGAAGCAACATCATTGCCGCGATAAAAGAGACAAAGGTACCAACCGTCAAATCTTTGCTTTCTACCTGTTGCAGTGCCACATAGATCACCATTGCAGAAGCGAAAGCGGCAACCAGTAATACTACTGGTTCGCTTGCGGCATTGGTAAGCTCCATCTTCATATTGAGCCGACGATTATTCTCATTTGCCGACTCAAAACGCTCCAATTCATAGTGTTGACCACCAAATGTCTTAACTACACGCTGCCCGTCTATAGCCTCTTCTGCAATCTGCGCGACATCACCCATGGCACTCTGTATTCGCCTGCTATAGCGCCGAAAACGTTTGTTTATAACATTAATAACATGAGCAACAAGCGGGGCACCTAACATAAGAATGAGTGCAAGTTGCCAGTTATGATAGAACATCAACGCTAGCAACCCTATGACGGTAAAACTATCACGAAAAAGTGTTGTTACCACATCCGTGCTGGCGCGCGACACTTGCTGGACATCATAGATAAGTTTAGCAATCAACCTGCCAGATGGCGTGCTGTCATAGACCGTTACCGGCAAACGCAGTAGATGCGCAAACATCTCACCACGCAAGGTATAGATAACCCTCTGTGCCACCCACGACATGAGGTAGCCAGATGCAAAGGTAGCCCCCCCTCGTACCACAAAAATTACTACGAGAACTATTGGCGTCCACTTTACAACTTCCGGATCTCGCTCAACGAAGGTTCCGTCAAACATAGGTTGTAAAAAGTAGGCAAAAACCGCTTCCGTTCCACCGACAATGAGGAGAGCGATAATCGCAACAACAAAGGCGCGCCAGTGTGGCCATACATAACCCAGCAACCGACGATATAGATGCGTACCAGATACTTCTTTCAAATTACTCATCAATCTGTCGGCTTACTGGTCGCAAAAGTGAGATTCACAAAACCGAGCTGGCGTGCGGCATCCATCGCCCTGATCACCGCCTGATGCGGGGTATCCTTGTCGGCACTTAACAATACACGCGGTTTTTTCTCTTTTCCCGCCGCCTTGCTGATCGCCTTTTTCAGCGTCTCGATCTCGGTGTTAATCACCTCAATCTCGTTGATGAAATAGCGTCCCTTGGCGTCGATGGTGATATCGATCTTCGCCGGCACCACATCGACCTGTTTGCCACTCGCCTCGGGAAGTTCGATGGTGATCTCGGTCTCACGCTCAAAGGTGGTGGAGACCATAAAGAAGATCAACAGTAGAAACACCACATCGATGAGCGGTGTCAGATTGACATCCGGCTCCTCGCGGCGCCTGGGTTGCATGTTCATTATGCCGCCTCGCGCTCGCCGTGAATCACCTCCACCATCTTCAGTGACTCCTCCTCCATTTTGAGCACCAGGGTATCGACCTTGCCACGGAAGTAGCGGTAGAACATCAGACTGGGAATGGCTACTGAGAGACCCGCAGCGGTGGTGATCAACGCCTCGGAGATCCCCCCGGCGAGAATGGTAGGGTTACCAACCCCGTGCGCAGTAATGGCAGTAAAGACCTTGATCATGCCGATAACGGTACCAAGCAGACCTAAAAGCGGGGTTATCGAGGCGATAGTACCGAGGGTATTGAGGAAGCGCTCCAGCTCCAGCACCACCTGTCGCCCCGTCTCCTCAATCGCCTCCTTCATTACCTCACGCTCGTGGTGCATGTTGAGCAGGCCCGCGGCGAGGATACGTCCCAGCGGTGAGCTGTCACGCAATACCTTCACCTTCTCGGCATCAAGCTCATTCTGTTTATGCATCTGCCACACCTGGGCCACCAGATTGCTTGGCAGTACCTTATCTTGCTTCAACACCCAGAAACGTTCACCAATGATCGCCAACGCCACTACTGAGCAGAGCATTATCGGAGCCATCAACCAGCCGCCTGCAGTTACTAATTCAAACACGCTTGTCCTACCCGTAAGGTCTTGAAAAATCAGCGGGATAATTTAACAAAATGGGGGGGCTGCGACCAGAGAATTGTTTACTTTTTGCTGCTGTGCCAATAGCGTCTAGCAGCACTACGGTACTCTACGATCTCCTCCTGCCCCTCCCCCAGGTACATGATCATGGCGCCGGAGTCGCTGCTACTGAGGATGACGCTATTCAGTCCCGTGTAGCGATCAACGACCTGCTTGTGAGGGAAACCGTAGCGGTTACGGTAGCCCAGGGGCAGCAACACCACACGCGGTTTTACGACATTAATGAACTGTTCGCTTGATGAGGTCTTGCTACCATGATGAGGCACGACCAGTATGTCACTCCCGAGATCATTCCCATAGAACGCCACCAGTTCACGTTCTGTCTCAACCTCTATATCGCCAGTAAGTAAGAGCCTCTCCTCTCCAGCGACAACTTGAAGCACACAGGAGTCATTATTGCCGCGCCCCCCCCCAAGCAGGCGCCTCGGGTGAAGAATACGGAACTCAACGCCATCCCAGACCCAGCTATCGTCGCGATGACAGACTTCGTGGCTAGTCCACCCCATCTTCTCCGGTACACTGGTTAATACTCGCTTGACCGATACCCCCTCGCTAAGTCCCCTCGCCCCGCCAATATGATCATTATCACCATGACTAATGATCAGCGTATCAATGGCCCCGTAACCGCGATACCGGAGATAGGGTAGAACCACCGCCTCACCGGTATCGAATCCAGATTCAAAGCGGGGACCAGTATCAAATACCAGTAAATGGTGACGTGTCTCCACCACCGCAGCGAGTCCCTGTCCGACATCCAGCAGGGTAAATCGAGCTACCCCATCCTTAAGTAGCGGTGGCTGCCACAACAGTAGCGGCAGCAGCGGCACCATACCGGCCCAGCGTAGTGGCCAGCCACGTGGCGCTAGTAGCCATCCTGCACCACCAAAGGCGAATAGATATAGCCACCAGGGGGCAGTTGCCTGTCGCAGTGTCGGCACCGTATCGGCAAGATGCTCCAGCACAGGCCAGAGTATGGCCATCCCCCATGAGGCCAACTGCAACATCACCTCACCTGCTGCGCTCCAGACGTTGAGCAGAAGTGTGCCTGACAGCGTCAACGGCACCACAACCAGGCCAACCAGGGGAACGGCGATCAGATTGGCCAGCGGGGCGACCAGCGCCGCCTGACCAAACAGCAGGAGCAGCAGCGGTGACAACCCCAGTGCGACCAGCCACTGCACCCTCCCCCAGCGCCACCAGAGGCCAGCGGGATTGAGCCGGCCACTCATACCGAAGAGGATGATCGCCACCGCGCCAAAGGAGAGCCAGAAACCGGCCGAGAGCACCACCAGAGGGTCGTGTAGCACCACCAGCAGCAGTACGATGGCGAGCAACCTCGCGGGCTGGA
>Ga0224501_10000606_pt1 | contig 28198 bp, 30 predicted proteins | sample SF_Oct11_sed_USG_4_FD_169105 | JGI IMG/M metagenome (GOLD analysis project Ga0224501, IMG submission 169105) | Sediment microbial communities from San Francisco Bay, California, United States - SF_Oct11_sed_USGS_8_1 | ecosystem: Environmental > Aquatic > Marine > Sediment | place: USA... | reverse complement strand
TGGAAGCTGCACCATGAAATACAACCCAAAGATCAACGAAAAAATTGCAAAACTGCCTCAAGTAACTTCCATCCATCCCTATCAAGACAGAAAGACAGTTCAAGGCATTTTAGAGATTCTTTATAAGCTCTCTCATTGGCTGGCGGAAATCACCGGAACATACGAGGTTAATTTGCAACCAGCAGCTGGGGCCCATGGAGAATTTTTAGGCGCCCTTATTATGAGAACTCATCACAAGTTCAACAACGAAGACAAAATAAGAACAGAATTAATAGTGCCTGACTCCGCTCATGGCACAAATCCAGCAAGCGGAACCATGGCAGGATTCAATGTCGTAGTTGTTCCTTCTGACGAGGATGGATGTGTTGATTTGAGAGCATTGAAAGATGCGGTTTCAGAACGCACTGCGGGATTGATGCTAACAAACCCTAATACTTTGGGGATTTTTGAGAAAAACATAGAGGATATTACAGAGATTGTTCATGATGCTGGTGGGCTGCTGTATTATGACGGTGCAAATCTTAACGCAATTTTGGGAAAAGTTAGACCAGGGGATATGGGTTTTGACATAGTTCATATGAATATACACAAAACCTTTGGAACTCCACATGGCGGAGGCGGCCCTGGGGCAGGCCCTGTTGGAGTCTCAGAGGAACTTGCAAAATTTTTGCCAGTCCCCACTGTCGCATTTGACGGAGAATGGTATTATCTAGACTATAATAAACCCTACAGTATAGGAAATATCAGAGGATTCTATGGTAATGTAGGGGTTCTGGTGAAGGCTTTTACTTATATCCTGAGTTTGGGAGCGGAAGGCTTGGAGGAGATAGCTGAGATTTCTGTGTTAAACACCAATTATTTGATGAAAAAACTAGAAGAAATTGGTAGTTATGAACTTCCATATGCTAAGGGGCGCCCTAGAAAGCACGAATGTGTTTTCAGTGCGAAAAAACTGAATAAGGAAAAAAGGATACGTGCACTCCACATTTCTAAGAGGATATTAGACAATGGTTTGCATTCCCCTACCACTTACTTTCCTTTGATAGTTGAAGAGGCTCTAATGATTGAACCTACAGAATCTTTTGAGAGGGAAGAATTAGATAGATTCGTCGGTGTAATGAAAAAAATAGCTGAAGAAGCCAATGAGAATCCTAACGAAGTCTTGCAGGCTCCAAAAAACACTGCAGTAAACCGTTTAGATGAAGCTAAAGCTTCTCACCCGAAGACTATGGTTCTAAGTTGGAAGATGCATTTGAAAAAGACTACTTCCTCTTAACCACTCTTATAAACACACTTTTTCGTTTAACGTGAACTTCATGGCCCACCACAAACCGTTTTGCCTGCACAGCTGAATTAGGAGAATTGCAGCAGATGAGAGGGTTTTCAAGAGCTGAGCGAAATGTTTTAAGATAGAGATGCTATGGGAAATGACTATGCTCTTCAGAGAAAAGCATATCAAAAAGATTATGCGAGCTGAAAAAACCATGACTCGCCGAACGCATAAACGTACATTTAAGGTAGGCGGAGTCTATGGCATCCGCAGTTGGTATTTGGAGAGACCAAAGCATTATGTTAAGATAACCAGCAGGTTTCGGCAACGGCTAGGTGACATGACCTTCGAAGACGTTAGAAAAGAAGGTTATGAGACGTTTGAAGATTTCAAACGGGCATGGATTGAAATTAATGGCGAATGGGGTCCTGATCAGTTAGTTTGGGTCTATGAGTTTGAGGTGACAGACTCTAGATAGATGCTGACAGCAATTATTCAGAAGCTGACAGCATCACTACAATGCTTATTAAGACGAAGACACCGATGATGTCTTCTAGGAATCAACCCAAACATTGACAAAGAGGAAACCGTTAGATGGAAATTACTGTGAAGTTTTTTACTGTTTTGCGAGAAATCACGGGAAAGAAAGATGAGAAGGTCAAATTCTCGAATTCTCTTACAATAGATGGCCTGCTGGATTATTTGTCTCGAAAGCATGGTCGCCAATTCACAGATTATGTGTACAATGCGCGTGGGAAACCTAGAGGTTATCTCCAGTTTCTAATTAATGGAAAAGGCATAGCGACTTTAGAAGGTTTCAGAACAAGGTTAAAAGAAGGCGACAAGGTTGCTATAATACCACCTGTAGGCGGAGGATAGAACCTCCTCATGCGATTTCAGCTTCCAAGTAAGTCGCAAAGGCTTTCACAATACGGGTGTTCAAAAACCTTCCGAATAATGGTTCATTGCTTTTTATTACCGTCGGTTTGTAAGCAAAGTTTCTGCCAATCCAAGAAGCAGGGCGTTTTCCTTCTTCATCAATAAGAACCCTGACAGTCAAGTTTATCCATTTCTTATTCTTTTCAAAGGAAATCCTGTTGCACAATTCAGCCACCCTTTTGCTTCTTTTTTTCACTTCTTGAGGAGAAATCCTCGACTTTCCTGCTGTTGATCTTGGTCTTGGAAAGAACTTTGAAATATTGACTATATCTGGCCTGATGCCTTCAACGAGTTTCAGTGAGCGATTGAAGGCTTCGTCGTCTTCCCCTGGGAAACCACAAATAACATCAGTGGCTAATGTGATTTCTGGAATTTCCTTCCTAAACTGATAAACGATTTTTTCGAAATCTGCTACGGAATAAAAACGATTCATTAGCTTCAAAACTTGGTTGTCTCCACTTTGAACTGGGAGATGGATAAACTTGAAAATCCTATCATCCTTAAAGACTTGAATCAAATCGTCAAGCATACCCAATGCATAGTTAGGGTTCATCATTCCGACACGAACAAAAAATTCTTCATCAATTTTGCAGATCTCATCCAGCAAAGAGATCAAGTTGGTTCCGATATCTTTTCCATAGCATGCGGTGTCTTGTGAAGTGAGCCATACTTCTCTGACCCCTGAGTTCAGGTCGCAGTTTACTCTTTCAACTATCTCACGAATCGAATAGCTTCTCAACTGTCCTCGAGCAAACTGAACACAACAATAGGAGCACGCGCCTAAGCAACCGTAGTTGATTGGCACTATACTTACGACTTTGTTCATGCGAACTCTCGGAAGTTCAAGACTGGGCTTTGAATTGTTCCCTAAGATAACAACTTTCTCTCCACTACCTACCTTACGTGTAACCTCGATTATTCTGTCTCCTGACGAAGGACCTATCACTCCATTAAATTCAACCTCGGCTTTTAATCTCTCAAAGTTTATCAGAGGAAGGCAACCAGTGACTATCAGTTTTTTATTTCTTGGCACTTTTTTTAAGATGTTTATCATCCTATTTTCTGTGGGCGTTTTGACCGCACATGTATTGTAGATTATGACAGTTGCCTTCTCTGGGTTTTCAACGATTTCATAACCGACAGTTGAAAGACAGCCGACCATGAATTCTCCATCAGCCAGATTGGTTGGACAACCGAAACTTTTAAGGTAGATCTGCTTAGAACTCGTGGTCATCAGATTAGGTCACCATCAATGCGGTGATTATAGAACTAGTATACCTCCTTTATGGAATGCTACAGTTTTAATCATAGAAGCGAAACATAAGGCTTCCGAATATTGTTGTTTACATGAAAATGTAATGGCTGCAGAAACAACCAGAAAGCTTTATAAGGAGATGTTGGTAAACGTGTTTGAATCATATTTATTAAATAACATATAGCAATATAACTGAGAAGATAAATCTTATCTCCGCTGAAGATTTTAGGAGGAAATAGATGAAACTTATTACTTTGCATCTTCCCGAGCCTTACATCAAGGCCTTAGATCGGTTAGTGAAAGAGAAATACTATCCAAATAGAGCTGAAGCCATCCGCGTTGCTGTTCGAGATCTTCTCACTGTGGAGGCGTGGGGGAGAACGAACGTTGGTAAAACCAGTTGACAGGATCACTGAGAGCATTGAAGCGAATGGAGTTTGTGAAAGACTCCATGACCCTAGTCAATGTCGTATTGTTGTATTGGGTGTAGGTGGCGCTGGAAACAACACGATCACTCGACTAATGGAAATGAGCCTCACGGATACAGAATGCATAGCCATCAACACTGATAAGCAACATCTCAACGCAACAAATGCCGCTAAAAAAATTCTAATCGGCGAGAAGACCACTCATGGTATCGGTGCAGGAGGAGATCCAAAAATCGGCAAAGCCGCAATTGAAGAGTCAAGAAAGCGTATAGAGAAGCTATTGACTGACACCGACGCGGTGTTTATTGCTGTTGGTTTGGGGGGTGGTACCGGAACAGGAGCTGCCCCGATTATCGCTGAAATTGCTCGAGGCAAGGGAGCAACTGTTGTGGGAGTTGTTACCATGCCTTTCAGAATTGAGAAGGGCCGGATCCAATGCGCCACTGAAGGACTAAGAGAGATGCAGAGCAAATGTGATACCATTGTCATAATCGACAACGACAAACTCATGGGTTTAGCGCCTCATCTTCCGTTGAATGAGGCGTTCAGAATAGCTGATCAAGTTCTGGCTAATATGATCAAGGGAATTGTAGAAACCATTTCAGAGCCAAGTCTGATCAACTTGGATTTTGCAGATTTTAAGACTGTGGTTAAGAAAGGTGGAGTTGCAATAATTGGAATCGGCGAGTCAGATGCACCAAACCGAGCAGAGGAAGCAGTTCGAAATGCTTTACGAAGCCCTCTATTTAACATAGATTATGAAGGCGCAACAGGAGCTTTAGTCCATGTCTCTGGAGACGACGAGATGACCATTGAAGAAGCCAATAGAGTAGGCGAAATCGTTACAGAAATGATGAGCAGGAACGCAACAGTGGCTTGGGGAGCAAAGGTCAATCCAGATTCGGATGGTGCTTTAAAAGTTACACTTCTCATGACTGGGGTATCTTCACCACTTCAACCTAGCTGGTTAGGAATGATTATGTCAAAGATTCGTAATATAGATCCATATCCAGAACTAGAAGAACCTTTGGGGATTAATTTGGGCTTAGATCAGATTGAAAACTTTGAACAGCAATAACTACTATTGTTATCGAAACATAGACAAGCACTTTAGACAAAACACAGCACTCTTTAATGTACTCAATACCAATCCAGATAACAATCTTTGCTCTGTTGTTCATTTGATTTGAGAACACTGTCTACTTACTCGACATTTCTACTTGGTTTAACTAGAGATTCTCCCTATCTATCAGCAATTATATGTTGTAGTTTTGTAAGCGTACACTGTCATTGGCTCGGAAGGTTTATATATTACCGCTTGGTAATTTACCACGCGTTAAGTTACCATTCGGTAACAAACATCTGGCTGGATGCATTGAAGTTAAGACTATTACTCGTAAAAGATGATGAAGTTATCTCAGAGATACCACTATCCCTCGACCAGTGGCCCCGAGAACGTCTAGAAGACGAATTAGAATCCTTTGAAAAGGAGTTCGATCAATTCTCCAGACTTTTTCATGCTCTCGCGCATCAAAACCGACTGAGGATAATGAAAAGATTGTTTGAAGATGAAAACGTGACTTTAGGCTTCGTAGACCTGATGAAAGACCTTGATCTGAATCCTAAAATCGTTTGGGAGAGCACCAAGAAGCTGCGTGAAAGTGGTCTCCTAATGAAATCTGAAAGTGGGAAATATAGTTGCTCAAAACCTGGGCAAGCCGAGTTTCTCATGGTCAGCATCGCATTGAGGCATTTGCTCCAGATCTTAGAACGACTAGAAGAATAATAGGAGGTGAAAAATGAATGTCTTACATTGACGAGTTCTTCCGAGACACCGATTCTTATTTCAGGAAACTTGCAGAAAGAATGTTCAGAGAAATGAGTGAAATCGAAACGGCGATAAGAAGCGGTAAGCTGAAGGGCGAGTGGGACATCAAGCCAATCAAGGAGCCTGGGGTCAAAGGATACGTTGCCAAAGGACGCTTTCAACTTGGTGAACCCTTAAAATTCCCAAAACAAGCTATAGATGAAGTTCGTGAACCCTTGACAGACGTCTTCGAAGACAAAGATCACGTGAAGCTTTACATAGAGTTACCCGGCGTTGAAAAGGGAGACATACAACTAAACATCACAGAATCGCAAGTAGAGGTTAAGGCAAAAAACTTCTACAATAATGTTAAGTTGCCAACCAGAGACGTAGAGTTTGACAAAGCCTCTGCAAACTATAAGAACGGTGTCCTACAGGTAATCATACCAAAGATAAAGAAAGTGGCGAAAGAAGAGAAGAAGAAAACGATAAAGATCGATTGACAAACGTGATTCGCATGAAAAGCGAGATCTACAACGTAGATTACAACGAATTCGTGAAACTAGTGGGCACCGCCCACTTTACGAGGCGCAGTCTCTACGACGCTTATGAGGCAGTTAAGAGACTTCAACCCAAGGATCTTGCCATTGAATTAGATATGCGGCGTTTCAGGATTCTGAACAATGCTTGTGCGATGTGCTCCAAACATGGCACATGTACAGCAAAATGTGAGTTTGTCGGAGCCACTGATGCCTTGGGAAACGTCGACGCAAATATATGGCTCATAGACATGTCAGAACAAGAAATAAGGCAGAGAATACGACGCTTGCCAACTCCAACTTGGATTCACTTTGCACGTATTCCATTCATCAGTGAAGAAGATGAAGTCACCCGGTTGTGGGAGGAGGGCTTTAAAGATGAAGTTCTCAACTCGTACCAAAGAAGGCTACAGAATCTTCGCAGACATGAACCAGCAATTTGGCGGGTCTTGATTGATGAACGTAATACTTTGATGGCCGTGAGACTGGCGTGGATAGCCTCTGAAAAGTTGAGGGAAGAGGAACAACCTAACATACTTGCTCTTGTTGGAGCAGCTCATGTTGCGGGAATCAAGGATCTATTAAAACAACCCATCACCATACAGGAAAATCTTAGAAGGTTCAGCCTGACTTTCACGCCTCCGACCCTCATAAGAAGGATTAGCGTTAACACAGACTAACAAACACTTTGCACGCATATATCTTCTGCAAATATTCGAACGAGAGATTCCATAATGCGCACGCATGCGTAAAGAGAATGGTGAGATAGTACACTATCTTCCTAGCACCACGAATACTTTCTTAATTCCTTTATCCACTCTTAAGGCCTTGTTGGGAAAGCACACACACGATGTTAAAGAATAACTCAATAACTACAGGCCGAAGAAACCAGTTGGTTATTGACTGACACGCGCTTGATACGGTTGGACAAAAGATTTCAAAGCAGTCAAACATTGAATTAGTAAAGCACTCGTATTAGGAACCGTTTATTTTGCTCACTTCGTTCAGGGCTTTTATTGCGACTTCCATCATGTCATCATCCGGCTCTCGGGTTGTCAAACGTTGAAATGCTAAGCCGGGAATTGTCAGAATTCTCATGATCATTGAACCCTTGTATCTGTCGCTGAGCTTCAAAAGCTCGTAAGATATGGCTCCAATCACCGGAATTAGGAGCACTCTGTATGCGAGTTTCGCAACAAACCCTAAATCGGGCATGATCGAGAACAGTAGGATGCTAACAAGAAACACGATGAAGATGAAAGAGGTTCCACACCGAGGATGCAATCTAGAGAATTTCTTTACATTAGCGATGTTCAATGGTACTCCAGCTTCATGTGCGCTGATCGTCTTATGTTCTGCGCCATGATATTGCAGTATTTTTTTGAACTCACCCCACATAGTCACTAATGTTAAGTATAGGAGAAACATCGCAAGACGTAGCACAGCTTCAACAATGTAGAAGAACACTCCTGTGAGACCGAACAACGCGGTCAAGAGATAAGGTACTATGAAGAAAAAGGAAGCCAATGACAAAGCCATGACAACTACTATAGCAAACTCTTTGTAGGTGAATTTCTCTTCTTCCTCTAAAACTGCGTTTGCAGAGAAATAAAGGCCTTTGACACCGAGATAGAAAGTTTCAAACAATGCAATTATACCTCTTAGAAAAGGGAATCCAAGGATTTTGTATCTCTTAGATAAGGAGTTTATTTCCTCGGTGTGTGTCAATATCTCGTTGTTTGGTTGTCTAACACACATAACTACATGTGTGCGAGAGCGCATCATCACACCCTCTATCAGAGCTTGGCCACCAAATGCCAGCGATGGCTCCTCTTTCTTCTGGGCGAGCAACGTCATATTTCAAAGGAAGATTCTGCTAGTCTTATATTCTTTTGTTCTGATGATGACAATTTCAGGATCAGATGGCTAAAGCTACGTTTTCTTTTCTTGCAGCGGTTGACGATGAAAATAGAATTCTTCAATTCATTGTCTCCTAGGAAGTAAGTCTCCGTTGTGCTTAAGTATGGGAACTTGGAACATTCTAAGAGAATTGGAGGTGCACTATCCTCGAAAAAATCATTGTCACAACTGCTCTGATATACGCAAATGGTGAAATCCATTTAGGACACATTACGTCCACATACTTGCCCGCTGACATATTCGTAAGATTCTGTAGACTCAGAGGTGACGAAGTTATACACGTTGGCGCCACAGATGACTTCGGAACCCCCATTCTAGTTGAAGCAGAAAAACGAGGAATCAGCCCACAAGAATTTGTGGCCTATTGGGGCAAGGAAGACCAAAAAGACTTTAACGACCTAGGAATATCATTTGACATATTCTATAAAACAAGCTCTAAGGAAAACATAGAACTCGTGCAATATTTTTTCAAGAAACTCTATGAAAAAGGCTACATTCACAAACAGATTGTATCACAATCATACTGCAAAAACTGTGACAAGTTCCTTCCAGACCGATACGTTAGGGGAACATGCCCGTACTGTGACGCAACCGACCAATACTCAGATAGTTGCGAAAACTGTGGAAAAGCATTCCAGTCCGGAGATATCCTAGAACCCCACTGTGCCATCTGCGGGTCAAAACCCACAACCAAAGAAAGCGAACACTATTTTTTCGAACTCAGTCACTTCTCCAGCTCCTTGGAAAAGTGGCTGGTAGAAAATAAGAATCTCCAGCCGAAAGTCAAAAATTATGTTCTAAGCTGGATAAAAGAAGGTTTGAAAGACTGGGACATCAGCCGCGATATAACTTGGGGTGTACCCATTCCATTAGAAGAAGCCGAGGGAAAGGTACTCTATGGTTGGTTTGACAACCACATCGGCTATGTCTCAACTGCACTAAAATACTTTGCAGAAAAGGGAATCAACGGGAGGCAGGCCTGGAACTCCGCAAGAATCTATCATTTTATCGGAAAAGATATAGTATACCACCATTACCTGTTTTTGCCTGCCATGAGACTGGGTGTTGGGGAGTTCAAGCTCCCAGACTTTATTCCGACCAGAGGTTACTTCATGCTAGAAGGACATCCTTTTTCAAAAAGCCGAGGATGGTACGTCAGTCTAAGAGATTACCTCAGCAGATTTCCAGCAGACTACTTAAGATATTATTTAGCCGCGATTACTCCCTACAGTCAATTGGATGTGAACTTTGACTTAGAAAACTTTCAGAAGAGGATAAACAATGAGCTTATCGCCAACATTGGGAACTTCATCCACAGGACTCTGAGTTTTATCTGGTCAAACTATAACAGAGAAGTGCCAGAACCTGGGACTTTTGACGAGTTGGATCGAGAATTGGAAGAGAGAATCAGGACTATAGCAAAGGATGTAGCTCAAGAAATCGATAAAAACGAATTAAGTAGAGGATTGAGAAGAATCACCGAATTTTCGGCGTTTTGTAACCAGTATTTTCAACGAAAAGAACCATGGGCTGACAAAGATAAGGCAAAGACAGCTCTTTATCTATGTGTCAATGCTGTTAGAAGCCTAGCCATTTTACTCGAACCCTACATACCATTTTCAACAGAACATCTATGGCAACTACTAAACTTGAAAGGTGTTGTTCATAAACAAAACTGGAATTCCGCCTCAGAATTGAAGATACCTAGCCAACACCACATCGATAAACCGACAATACTCTTCAAAAGAGTTGAAGACATGGACATCAGAAAAGAACGAGAAAAACTGAAAAAACTGAGCGAGTCGACATCACTATAATATGACATTACAGATTATAGTTTGTTTCCACAATCAAATTTTTAGAAGATGCAGACTAAATTTGGAAGTCACAAATTGCAGGTTTAAAGGCATTCTGCAGAGGACTTGCTAAGTCTCCTTTTGAATTTCAAGTATCTTCTTTCAATTCTAAGTTTCCAAGGTGTCGGTTTCCCACAAGGAACAGTTGCTCCTCTTTTTATTGCGTGTACAATTTCATCAACCTTGGGATCTGCATCAACAATCGTGTAAGCCAACCCAATTTCAAAAGGGTAATGAGAATCACTTCCAGCAATCTGCGGAAGACCTAGCCGAAGAGCAACCTTGCGACTCTGGTAGGTTGAAAAAAAGAAGGGAAAGGCCGCAGAATTGATTACCTCAATAGCGTCAAAACCTAAGGATGAAGTGATCTGTTGTTGGACGCCACCATAGATGACCTTTGGGTGAGCTGCTACAGCTATGCCACCTAACTTGTGGATCCTTCGAATAGTATCTGAGAGAGCCATTTTCGGCAAAACTTCTTGTTCGACATTCAGGGCTAAGATGTGTCCTTTTGCAGTTGTTATCTCAATTCCAGGGATCACGATTAGTTCTTCGTGGTTGATTAGTTTTAGTGCTCCCTTCAGAGTATCATGATCCGTGATCGCGACTCCATCAAGACCACGTTTTTTGGAGTAGGCAATGACTTCTTGAGGAGTGGTAGCTGCATCTGTTGAATAGCATGTGTGAACATGGAGGTCGATCTTGAGCAACAATTCATTCACGCGTCAATATACATGGCAAAAAGGATTTGGTGATCTCATACTTAAGCTCAACGCGAGTTCATTACAGCCTTAACTTATGTGATCACTGTTGATTCTGATCCTATTTATAAATGAACTCTGATTCAGAGGAAATATAAATAAAAATATACATTGACACTTCACAAGAGATATATATGCACGCGCGCGCATATTTGGAACTCTTATTTAGGTTGTGACTTCGAGGAATCATGGATTGCCTAAACATAGTTTCGAAGGGCTCCTGCTTAATGCAATAGACGAAGGTTTGTCTGCTTTAGGGGAATCGCCAAAGCGAGTAGTCTATTTTTATTTGGAAAAGAAGTTTAATATTAACAGGCGAGAGATCCCTGACAAGATTGAAGATTTTGTTGAAGCGCTTGAGAAGATTTTTGGTCTGGGAGCTAAGTTTCTGCAAATTCTCATTATAAAGCAACTTTACCAAAAAATCGAGAAAAATCTTGAATGGAATGAAGAACAAACTGACTTAACATTCACTGAATATATAGTGGCAGCCCGACGAAGTTATTTGAAGAAAACTCAAGTGCAGGTTCAATATTCGACCAAAGAAGGAATGTTAATCCAAAAAGAAAAGCGTTGACATACCCTGTATTAAGAACCAAGCTCCATGGAGGCAAAAATTCTGCGTGACGCAGATTTTATTGACAAGGTTGGTGCAGTGGGCATAGTACAATATTCATTGAAGCATGTTTAACCAACAAAATGATTGAGAAAGTATCTGAAGCCGTTGAGTCCGAAACCTTCAAACAATCTTACGCTACCAAGCACATAGGCCGGTTAGAGATCCCCCACCTTTATACCAAAACAGCAAAAGAGATAGCAATAAAGAGAAATTAGATAGTGTCTACATTCTTCGTGGAACTCAAGAAAGAAATGGGATAAAATGAAGCTTATGGTTAGAGTTCACGTCCTTCCTTTTGCTTACACCCCCTAAAAACGGAAAATATTATCACCAGCATATCTTTCAGAACATGCTATCTATTTTAGAGAAGAATGGTGCTCCGGCCGGGATTCGAACCCGGGTCTCCGGCTCGAAAGGCCGGAATACTTAGTCCATATAGGATGTTTAACCTGGCTATATTCGGTAGATGAAAAGGGCAGTTTCCTATCTTCTACCGGAGCCACGTACCAGAGCAACATCCAGATAATTGTTCCTTCGAATAAAGTTTTCTAGAATCCGATTTAAAGCTGATGACACTATTTTCTGCAAATATTTTAGCTGATTTTTACAGTCTACATGAAGACGTGACAAAAGCCCCAACAAAGCAAGAGCCAATAAATCTTGCGGCTCACTCTTCACCTGCAAACAAGAAGGCAAAGCTACGTATTATGGACCTTCAACCTTCATCTTTTGGCTTGATCAACTCCACTCTACGCTTTCCCTTCATTAAAGTTGAGACATGGATTCTACCTTGGATTTCTAACCTTAGCAGTTCCTTATTCAAAGTCCTAAATCCAACATCTCCGAAACTTTCTACCAAAAAATCGGAAAGTTCAGAATCAGTCAAAGCCCCCCCTTTTTTTCCCAAACTTTCCAAAATCGCCAAATGCAGGGGATATGGTCTCCAGGTTTTAGTTGTCATTCGTGACACCACAATACATTGTTATGCTACGGGAGTTGCCGGTTTCTTCATCGCCCGAACTTGTCCCATAAAGCCTTTATACCATGCCTCCATATCAGGCCGAATGGTTGGGCCAATCTTTTCTATAGCCTTTTGAAAATCGTTTGAACTCACTTCTTTAGCTTTAATATCCTTTTGCAAAGCGTGCAAGGCAGCTTCACGACAAAGAGCTTGTATATCAGCTCCTGAGTAACCTTTAGAAATATTCGTTAAATGAGATAAATCAACATCCTTGGTCAAAGGCATGTCTTTTGTGTAGATTTTGAAGATCAGCAGCCTAGAATCTTTGTCTGGCTCGGGAACGTAAATTAAGCGGTCAAACCTGCCAGGTCGTAGGACAGCTGGATCAACAATGTCTGGTCTATTTGTTGCGGCGATGACGACAACATCTTCTAAAGCGACGATCCCGTCCATTTCTGTCAATAGTTGGCTGATAACCCGTTCGGTAACGCCACTGTCAGCGAATCCCATACCTCGTCTAGGCACGAGAGAATCAAATTCATCAAAGAAGATTACAGAGGGAGCAGCCATTCTTCCTTTCCTAAAGACTTCTCTAATGGCTTTTTCTGACTCCCCGACCCATTTAGAAAAGACTTCAGGCCCTTTGATCGTGATATAGTTTGCCTCGCTCTCTGTAGCAACAGCTCTAGCTAACATAGTCTTTCCGCAGCCCGGCGGACCAACGAGTAAAATTCCTTTAGGAGGACGTATTCCCATTCTACTGAAGACTTCGGGATTTTTTAAGGGCCATTCTACAGCTTCTCTAAGAGATTGTTTCACCTCTTCTAGACCGCCTATTTCATCCCAATGAACTGCAGGTATCTCTATGTAAACTTCTCTCATGGCGGTTGGCGTGATTTCTTTATAAGCATTCATGAAATCTTCCATTCGAACTTCCATCTTTTCCAGAACGCTTGGTGGGATTCTCGCTTCTTCTAGGTTTATTTCCGGGAGGTAGCGACGTAAAGCTTTCATGGCAGTTTCACGAGTTAGAGCAGCTAAATCTGCACCAGTGTAGCCGTGGGTCATTGCTGCCAATTTTATTAAGTCAACATCTTTCGGTAACGGCATCCCCCTTGTATGGATTTGCAGGACTTCATGTCGACCCTGTTTGTCGGGCACCCCAATCTCTACTTCACGATCGAATCGCCCAGGTCTGCGGAGAGCAGGGTCAAGGGCCCCCGGCCTGTTTGTGGCACCTATAACAATGACGTTTCCTCTACCGGTCAATCCATCCATAAGAGCAAGAAGCTGGGCGACTACTCTTCTCTCTACCTCACCAGTAACTTCTTCACGTTTTGGCGCAATGGCGTCGAGTTCATCAATGAATATAATACTAGGTGAGTTTTTCTGTGCCTGCTGAAACATCTCCCTTAATCGGGCTTCAGACTCGCCATAGAATTTACTCATGATCTCAGGACCGTTTATGGAGAGGAAGTTAGCTTCTGATTCATTTGCTACTGCTCTTGCGAGTAAAGTTTTTCCGCATCCTGGTGGACCGTGAAGCAATACTCCCTTTGGCGGTTCTATTCCGAGTCTTTGAAAGAGCTCTGGATGTCGTAGAGGAAGTTCTACCATCTCTCTCACCCTTCGAAGCTCCTCCTGAAGCCCTCCTATATCTTCATATGTAGTGCGAGGAACACCCTTTGTCTCTGGGGCTGGTTCAGCTAGGATCTGCAGATTTGTGTCATACGTTATTCTTACAATTCCGTGGGGGCGTGTCTTAGTCACAGTAAACGGTATAGCGTGACCCAACATCATGACCAACGTTGTGTCTCCTTCAACAAGAGTCCGTTCCATCAGCCTGTTTTTGACAAAATTGGTAAAATCCTCATCCACATTCAACCGCATGTCAACAGGGGCCAAAGCAACATTTGTTGCATTTGCCACTTTTCCAGGGCGAACAACCACATACTCATTTATTGCGACTCCAGCGTTTTTCCGAGTGAAACCATCTATTCGTATGATTCCTTTATTTTGATCTTCTGAGTAGGCCGGCCATGCAATTGCTGCGGTGTTTCTCTTCCCTACAATTTCGACTACATCACCCGCAGATATACCGAGTTTTTGCATTGCCTTTTGACCTATTCTTGCGATTCCTCTACCAACATCACGTTGCCTTGCGTCGCCAACTCGTAACTCTGCTTCACTCAAGTTTCTGTTTCTCCTAATCAGAATGTCTACATTTCGAAAGAGTAGATTCCTATATAAACTTTAAAGATCAAGTTTCTAGGTCTTTGAGACCATGATTGTTTGGATTTGACTGATTTCAGGGATCGCTTGCATGACTTGTTCTAATTGATCTAGGGCGCCTTCCTGGTTTTCTGGAATAAGTATCTGAGCTATTAGCGCCTTTAAGCCATACGCTATTGGCTCTTCCGCGGTTTTGTGAATCTTGGCGAAGTTTGGCAATTGCCTTTCGATTTTTTGTTTCAGTTTGTTTAGGTCCATTATGTCTGTCGGGTAAATTTTAAAGGATATAAGAACTTGCCCCATTTCCTCTAGACTCCTATGTTCAGGATCCCGTAAATCCACATTTGAAAAGCGTCATGGAGATATCCCCCGCAACTTCACTTTTTTTTTCTGTTCGATATTACAAATTGTAATTTGCCATACAAAAGTGGTTCTGGTTTAATAATCTTTTGCAAATGTGTGCGCGCAATTGGGAAGATTAGCGATGTTTTATTCAAGAACCTTTTCGTAATGAATTCGACATGGCTTAAACTTGGCTTTTTCATGAAGTTTCTGAGAAGCGACATTTTGAAGCCCAGTGTCAGAACGGAGTAAAGTAGCTCCGCTCTCGCGGGCCGTTTCTTTAATATGTTTCATCATCCTTAGCCCAATGCCACGACGCTGATAGCTAGGAACAACGATAATATCCATAACAGATGCAAATGTGATGTTGTGACCCTTGACATCGGTAAACGTCACCCACAAATACCCGACTACCTTGTCTCTATCTTCGAGAATTTCAGCTATTTCTACACGACGACGAGTACAGCAGGATTTCTACGGGGTCCCCTCCTCTTTGAAACAATCCAGTTTAAAGTTTCTAAGTTGTTGTCGTCGACAACGTTATCTTTCATTGTAGTTGTGGTGGTGCGCTGAATTTTGCTACACCACCACAACTCTACTATCTGAGAATAGCGCGTGTATATCATGAAGAACTCGTTCACGCGATCTATCCTAATAAATCAGAAACGGATATCCGTGAACTTTGCTCATTAATTGAAGGATTCCTTGAAATCAAACTGTCATATAACATCAAGCAAAAAAGACTAAAACGAGCAAGAGATTACAATGGACACTAATATCATAGGCGTGCGTGTCCTATTTTAGTAGAGTTGAGGTAATTTGAAAATTGTGAAACTTGACGATAAAGAGTGGTTGGAAAAAGACGGTTATTCGAAAAAGATTCTGTTTACTGCGAATGAGCTAAAATCAAGAGGTCATCTTGTCCAAATTGTCAAGAGCGAGCCTCACACAGAAATTAAACTGCACTATCATGAGCAAACGATTTAAATATGCTGGGTTTTGAGAGGAAATGCAATTCTCTTCTTCGGAGACAAAAGATTCAGAGCCCAACATGATAGTATTTTCTTATGTGAGCCCATGGAAGTGCACGGCATGGTGAATGATACGGATGACGACCTTCTAGTATTGGTCTTTAAGATCAACGCGAAAGAGGATGACAATTATTGGATTGAATAAAGACGTAAACATTCTGATGCGCACACGCAACAAATCAACAACAATTTGTATGACCGCGCATACAAGCACACAAGCTACCTCAGAAGTTCCATCAATTGTTTCCTTAGACTACTACCGCGCGCCACAAACATGAAACGTCCCCTAAATGTCTCTAGGGTCCTGTAAATCCACATTTGGGACATTTATAGGGACGCCCGAATTTTCGGCATCGTGAGCATCGCCATATTATGATTTCTCCACAGTTTGGACAAGGAAATTTTGTTGCTTCAGTCTCTGGAGGGATTGTTCTGTGGCATGATGTGCATGTGGGTATGGTGATTGTTGTAGTTGTTTCAGTCATGTTGTGTCCCTTTTTGTTGGTTTGTTATAGGTTGCGGTGGTTGCTTATATTTGCTATGTTGTTGTTATAGTCTGTGGGAATTCTTAAGACAGCCTCGTGTGTCCCCTTCTAGCCAATTCAAAATGTTAATATTCACGCCATTATCAAACCATACTGGGCCGGTAGTTCAGTTTGGCATGAATAAATCCATAGATATACCGGGATTAGTGCAGACGCCGCCTTCGCATAGTAATGTATTCGGAAAAGGCGGAAGCCGCGGGTTCAAATCCCGCTCGGTCCACCAAAGTCTCTCTTTGGGAATATCATGTATTAGAGTCTGTTATGATGAAGAACTAGTCTGATTCTGAAGAGTTAGGAAGCCCACCAATTGTATCTTACTCTTACATTTATTACATTGCAATAGGAGTTTTTCCAAGGCGTCATCCTTGACCTTTGTTTTGATGATAGTATACACGGTTTCAGTTTCATCCTCTGGAGAGATGATGATCCCACATTTTGGGCATTGGAAGTCTCCAGCTCCTTCAACTTGGCTTATGTCGATTTTGAAGATCGAGCTTTGTTTCATTCGGTTTCCCTCGTTCATGAGTGAAATGTTTCTTGAAGGTTTGGGATAAATAACGTTTATGAATAACTACTCTATTTCGTTGCTTTTGACTTATATTAAACGTTGTTCATTTGTGTTGAAAAAAGCCTTAAGCAAAGACCATGATTACTTAAAGGGTTCAATGGCACTCAAGTGTAGGAAAGCGAAAGCTATGGAAAAAAAGGATATAATGGAGAAGGTGAAAACTGACAAAATTGAGTTTATTGATTTAATGTTCTCTGATTTGTCTGGGCGGCTAAAAAGTGTGACCATGTCGCCGAGAGAACTTGAGGACTGCTTGGATAATGGAAAATGGTTTGATGGTTCGTCAATAGAAGGTTTTACTCGGATACATGAGAGTGACATGCTCTTGATTCCAGATCTCTCGACGTACCTTTTTCTTCCGTGGCCACGTAGTGAAAAGAATGTTGCAAGAATGATTTGTGAGGTCCATGAGCCAGGTAAAACTCCCTTTGCTGGTGACCCTCGTTATGTATTTCAAAGAATTCTGGAGAGAGCAAAAGAAAAGGGATATTTCTACCGCGTTGGACCGGAGATTGAGTTCTTTTTATTTAGGTCAAAGGAAAGCAGGACCTATCACGATACGGCAGGATATTTTGATTTCTCGCCCAGAGACCTAGCGACCGATATACGAGCCGTTATGATGTCAACCTTAGAGACCCTTGGGGTCAATGTTGAAATGACTCACCATGAGTGTGCACCCAGCCAACATGAAATCGATATAGAATACGGAGATGCGCTAAGGATTGCCGATAATGTTATGACACTCAAGCAGGCCATCAAGACCGTCGCTAACAACAGTGGTTTGTATGCAACTTTCATGCCAAAGCCTGTTTTGGGCGTTAATGGAAGTGGAATGCATACTCATCAGTCGCTTTTTGGTGAGGATGGCGGAAATCTGTTCTACGAAGAAGGAAACAAGTACAAACTCTCTTCTCTTGCCTATTATTTTCTAGGTGGGCAACTTAGACATATCAGAGAGATTGCAGCTGTCTTGTGTCCGACGGTTAATAGCTATAAGCGGTTGGTGCGTGGGTATGAGGCGCCGGTTTACATCTGTTGGGGTCAGAGGAATCGGTCTGCGTTGATTAGGGTTCCAAGATACAGTGTAGGGCGGGAGAAGTCGACCAGGCTTGAGTTGAGGTGCCCTGACCCGAGTTGCAATCCTTACTTGGCCTTCGCTGTTATGTTGGCGGCTGGTCTTAGGGGAATTGAAGAGAAGATTGAGCCTCCAGCTCCTGTTGAAGAAGACGTGTATGGATTTGATGATAGTAAACTGACGGAGTTTTACATAAAGACATTGCCTGCTGATTTGGGAGAGGCTATGGATGACTTTAGGAAGAGTAAGTTGATGAGAGAAACGTTGGGAGACCATGTGTTCAACAAATATCTTGAGGCGAAAACGAGTGAATGGAATGAATTTCAAAGGAGTGTTACAGACTGGGAACTTAACAAATACAAGGACCTATGACATTCAGCAAAAAATGGAAGAGATTGGTGGTCGATCTTCAAGGAAACAATGTTGCTAAGGCTTAATTTTCTTTTTCCGTAGGTACGCAGCATGCGATAGTCGGCGGACAACAGAAATGACAACCTGGCTTTATTTCTCCCCTTTTCATTTTTTCAACGTATTCTTTGCACGATTCTCCTTCGCAAGTGACTGTGATCCCTTTGTCAGTTTCTTCCACTTTCATCGTGAATAGGGTTTTCTTTTCCATTGATTCACTCACCTCCTCTTCTATATTCCAGCGTAATAGGTTCCAACGGAATATATTACGTCGGAACATATAAAAGTATTTCGCAACTTAAGATCATAGCGAGGAACAGAATATAATGTGGTGTTGCTGCGGGCCAAGTGATCTTTCTCCAATCCAATTTCTAGTGCTACTTCTCTTGAACAGAAAGGTTATGCATGGGTATGAGCTGTTCAAAACGATCAACGAAAGGTTTGGTGAGAAATGGAAGCTGAATCCCGGAGGAATTTATAAGACGTTGGCTAAGTTGGTGGAGAAGGGTTACATACAAGAAGCGAGAGTTGAGGATGGCAAAACTGTCTATGAACCAACAGAGAAAGGCGGTGAAGCCTTAACCCAGTGTATCGAATGGTCAGCAGACTGGATAGAGTTCACTAAGAGTTGTTGTCCCTCCTGCTACAAGATTGAGTTCAAATTTGAGACAAAAAGGAAAGAGAAACAGTCTTAATTCACCTCACACCTTCTGAGAAAGGTTCAGAAGAAATCAATTGTGAACCCTACAAGCAATGGTGATGCATATTGGTAAATCGTAAGATTTAAGACGGTCTTCTAGAATAGAACGACTGGAGAATCCTATGAGTTTCGGAAAATTCATTCGTGTACTGCTTTATCTGTCGACAATTCTCGGGATTACGTTATTCATCACTCTTAGTGTTGACATCTATATCTCAGTTCAGTTTATTGCAGGTTCCATTTCTTTAACCTCAATGATTGGACTGTACGCAATTAGTTTGTTAAGCATGTACTTTAGTGTCTCATTGTTTACCTTCTTTGACAGAGCCCACTCTTCTAAGGTTGTCAGAAAGAACATCTTTCATTCTACGCTTTATACTGTTGGGATAATCTTCATTTTGTCTTCGTCAGCGTACATGCAACTCTCATTTATTAACCATACCCGTGCAGTCGCTCCACTACCTTTCGAAGATGATCTAAGCATAGTGTGGCAGATGATCGTTGCACGTATGACCTTGTTTGCACTCGGAAGCCCTTTCATAACCTATTTCACGTGCATACTTCCTACAAGACACCTAAAAATAATTCTAGCACGCGGAGCACAAAGCAGCTAGTTTTATCTATTCTTGGCTAGACTTAAGGTTGGCATGTATGCTGACATGGTGCATGGAGGATTGGAAAATATCGTCTAAGAGAAGATTGTTCATGCTCCCGGGTCCTAGTGAGCCTTATCCAGAGATCCTAGACAAACTTCAGAATCGGGTTCTTCCACACTATGGACCTGACTGGGACAAAGCGTTCAGCAGAGTACGCGAAGATCTGAAGAAGGTTTTCCAAACGAAGGGAGGAATCATTTTGTATCCAGGCTCGGGTGAGGCGGCAACCCACATGGTAGTCGCGAACATGGTTAAGCCTGGAGACCAGGTGATAACTCTTACGAATGGTTTTTTCGGGGATTACATCAATATGGCTGTAGAGGCTTTTGGTGGGAAATCCATTCTGGTGAGGGAGAGTTTTGGAAAGGCTATGGACCCGGAGAAGGTGAGGAAGGTTGCAGTCAAGGAAAAGGATGCGAAGGCTATCTGTGTGGTTCACGTCGAGACCTCGTCTGGGGTGGAGAATCCGATTAGGGAAATCGCTGAGATCGCTGAGGAGACGGGGAAAGCCTGCATTGTTGACGCCATTGCTTCATTGGGAGGCTCTGAGTTGAGGATGGATAATTGGAATATAGACATCTGTTTAGGTTATGCGAGTAAGGCCCTCGGCTCTATACATGTTCTCTCTCCTATAGCTGTGAGTAAGGAAATTTGGGATAGTATCGAAGAGAAATCTCAATACATGACACCTTTTTTTATAGATTTCTCGGCTTGGAAGCACATGAGGTGGGGTGGGACTCACCCAGTTACCATGCCCACAATGAATGTATTGGCGCTTGGTGAGGCTGTGAAGATAGCGTTAAGAGAAGGTTTGCGGAATCGTTTTAGGAGACATGATGTCGCTGGGAAGGCTATGAGAGAAGGGGTCAGGGCTATGGGTCTGGGTGTCTTGCCTGAAGAGGAGGATGCAGCGGGAACAATCACAGCGGTGAAAGTTCCCACGGGCGCCGAGAACAGGATAAGGAACTTGATGATGGAGAAGTTCAACATAATGATGGGTGCAAGCTTGGGAGGCTTGGTGCAGGGTAAGGAGACTTACGGTAAGGGGGAGTTGGTTAGGATTGGGCACATGGGCTTGGTAGCCTCGCCAGAATACATAGTTCCGACCTTGGCAGCTCTAGAACAAGTTTTGCCAGAAGCTGGCTTTGATGTGAAGGGTTCAGGAGTAGAAGCTGCATTGGAGGTGTTTAAGCAGCAGCCGAAAGAGTGGATAAACGGACTCATGTCAAGGCTCATGGTAAGATAAATCTAGATGCCATTAAGATATTATAAGATTGTAGATTTATGGAGACTCTAAAGATAACAAAAACAGACTATTAGAGAAATAGGGCTCACAGAATAATTTTAAATTTGCACTGTTTATCTCCTTTCATGATTGATTCTTCCATGATGACTTCGACTGAGCGTCCTAAGGCACCCTTGAACAATGCCTTCGCCCATCCTCTAGAGCAGTTGCAGTACGTTGCTGACAACTTTTCCGGAGGAATCTTGTTGACAAATGAACAGTAGCATTTTGGGTAGATGATATAGACGCTGTCTCCTTCCTTGTGAAGATGCTTGTAAACTTGCCCAAACCTATCCAAGAATTCGTTAATATTCTCCGATTTCTGGTAGATGTTTCTAGCTTTTTTGATGAAACTTTGAGATTGACATTGTCGCCCGCATTGTTCTAATACCTTGGCTCGTGTTTCCTTATCAACATGTTCATCCAGTCCAGCTATCAAATGAGTAATCCATCTCTCCATACGTTTACTCATTTCAACTCACCTGTCAATCATTTCGGAATGGCAACAGTGCCAGCATCTTCTTATTTAGTTTTGCGCACATGAGATGCAGCATATACTTTAATAAGACGCTGCCAAAATTTAGTGACTGGCTGGTTGATTAATCATGACTGAAGATGAGATGATTTGGGATCTCTCACAAATGGTTGAGAGCACCGATCCCACTTCAATTCAAAAGAAACTAGAGTCTATGATAGTTGAAGCGGAGAAAGTCCGTGATAAGTACCATGGGAAGATTGGAGGCCTTGATGCGAAGGGTGTCCTACAACTTTTGGAAATGAAAGATGCTTATACCCTCAAGTTTGAAGGCGTTGTCAAGTACTGCCGTTTAATGTATTCAGCTAATTCGACTGACACGGTCGCGAAACAGCTTAATGATGCTGCACGCAGGGCATATATGAAAGTTGGTCAAGCATTGGCCTTCGTGGATATCGAGTTGGGTAAGCTTCTTGCCAAGGACCCGTCACTGGTCGCAGACCCGGTGCTGGCAGAGTATAGACATTACCTTGAAAGGGTATTGCGAAAAGTCCCGCATATGCTCTCAGAGCCCGAGGAACGCCTGATAATCATGAAAGACAAGAACGGAATTGCCGCATGGGAGATGCTTCAGAGTGATTGGCTCTCTACTAGAACCTTTGACATAGAAATTGAAGGTAAAACAAAGACACTTCCCTACGGCGAGATAATCGGTCTGTACCAGAGTCCAAACCGTGATCTCCGGAAACAAGCCAACCAGATAGTCTATGAAAATCTTGGAAAGGATGAGATCATCTGGGCAAGTGCGATCCGCGCAGTGTGTGAAGACCATATACAGATGTGTAAACTGAGGAAATATCCAATCTCGATGACCCAGAGCTTGATCGCGAATGACGTTGACCGGCAGACCATTGACAGCCTCATGCATACTATTGAGAAGAATGTGAGTCTATATCAACGGTATCTTAGGCTAAAGGCCAAGTTGATGGGTCTAGACAGGTTAGCCAACTATGACGTTGTTGCTCCTCTGCCTAACGCTCCCGAAATGGACTACAGTTGGGGGCAATCTCATAGTGAAATAGTAGATGCCTACATGGGATTCGATGAGCAGATGGGGGGTTGGGTTGATGAGATGTTTGAGAGACGACACATTGACGGGGAAGTGCGGAAAGGAAAAAGTTCAGGAGCTTTTTGTTCTTCGTGGATGGCTGGGAAGAGTGCCTACATCTTGCAGAGCTTCAACAAGAAGATGGGTGATGTCTACACCCAAGCACATGAACTGGGTCATGCTGCTCATGCGTATCTTGGTTCAAGGGCGCAGAAGCCGAGCAACCTCGAGGTAGGTAGTTGTATTGCTGAAACCGGAAGTATATTTGGCGAACTGCTCTTGACCGAACGGTTGCTTTCCAAGGCCAAGACAAAGGAGGAAAAGCAGGCAATCATTGCCAATGTGCTGGACGAGTTCGGCATGGCCGCTTTTCAAGTCTCTGCACGGGTTTTCTTTGAACAAAGCATGTATGACACCATAAAACGCGGTGAGTTCTTAGATGGAGAAACTGTTGCAAAATTGTGGGTTACAGCCCGGGATAGAATCTATGGGGATTCTGTTGATTGGCTGGGCGTGATGAAGTGGGAATGGACAATGAAAATCCATTATTATATCGCAAACTATCGCTTTTACAATTATCCTTACGTATTTGCTCAACTGTTTGTATTCGCGCTATACAAGCTTTACAAAGAGCAGGATAAGAGCTTTGTTCCTAAGTTCAAAAGACTCTTGGCGGCAGGTTCGAGTAAAGCTCCTCGTGAGCTTGCGGCGGAATTGGGCCTCGACATCACCGATGAGAGGTTTTGGGAGAAAGGAATGAAACAAGCTGAAGAATTCATTGATATGCTTGAGGACACGCTTTAATTCGCGCATCATGACATCAACATTATTTGGACTGTCACTGTACTTCTCTTTTTTCTGCTACAAGGATCTGTGTTATTTCGCAGTCAAAGCAAGACGAAACCAAGAATTATTGCACATGCATTCCTTTTTGGATATATTAGTCATTCCGAAAATTTCCTTTTAAGAGTTCTAGAAGTTACTTCTATCCATGAAAGAACTCGCATAGAGGCAGTAAGAGACATGCGAAACTGTAAAAAGATTTCATGCCTGTAAAATTCTTTGTGGAGGTAAGTGTTTGAAGATCACCAAATTCGCGCCTTGCATTCTGCTGTTTTTCTTGATTGTTTTGAATATGGCTTCATTTGTCGGTGCCCTTCCTCCCTTAAACCTTGCCGTTTCCACCGACAAGCTAGCCTATATGCCTGAGGAAAGTGTGAGGATCAGCGGAACTTTGAGTCTGGGAACGGACCCACTTGTCGAATGGATCATTGCCATATCCATAAATTCACCAAGTGGAACCAATCTTTTTCACACAACTGTTGAAACTGATCAAGCTGGCGCGTTCATTACGATTTTCAATCTTTCCCCTGAAACCGAGTTGGGAACTTATACGCTAATCTCTTCGGTTTACGGGGCTGACCAATATGTTACAAAGGAAATGACTTTTGAGATAAAATCAACCAACCAAGTCGAAAATGTTCAGCCGATTCTCCAATTACCATCGTCTCTCTCTCCAGTTCCTTTGACATTGATTGCGATTTGCCTAGCATTTGGCTTGATAATCTCTACACTAGTTGTTTCTGGATTGGCTATGTCTCGGAGAAAAGAGAAGGCATCAATAATCCCAGCTACACCAATAACATCAGCAACCACCAAAAGATCCGCGAGGAAGTTGGAAACTCCAAAAACGCCGATCACACCAGTGAAGCTAGCAACGCCAACAACTCAAGGCGCCCCACTAGTTTCAGCAACGCCCGTTAGGAATATGACCATGACGAGTCATAAGACGTGTGTGGAATGTAGAAGAACATTTCTGGGAATCCGCACTTTTTGTCCTTACTGCTTCACTTATCATGGCAATGATGATTACTCCGAAAAGGTAGCCGTCTAAAAGTTGGTTCTAAAGATGGGGGAACTCGTAGAAACGATCAGAAAGTTGCGAGAGGAGATCGAGGAACTGGAAAGAGGAAAGATTGCTCTACTTGAGAAGATTGTGAATTCAACAGTGGCAAAAGGGGAAGAAAATGTAAACAAGTTGCGACACGACCCGTACACGAGTCAAAAAAAGGTGACGGCTGACACCCCTGTTGTCGCGAGGACCACAAATCTGTTGCGTGTAACTATCATTCAAAGAAAAGAATCGGATTTCAGGTATTAGTCACATTCTGTCTTTGATTCACTACGTTTATTTACAAAATCCATATCAATAGTAATTGCAAAGGAGAGAATCATGTCAAAAACGCCGATGAAGTATGAAGCCCTTGATGCTCTGGACTCAATTACACATGCTCTCAAAGAACATGAGAATGATCTCGACCGTTTAGTTGCAGAGTTAGGCAAGACCGCAAAGATATTAAACGAAGTAGGGGAACGTTGCGAAAAGATCACGAAGGTTGAAGAGCGGTTTTCTGCCATTCGAGCCGAGGTCTCAAATCTCATTGATTCTATCTCTGCTTTGCAGGAAGCACCATTTTATTCACGGGGACTGGCAGTCATAATTGGATGTAAAGAATGGGAAGATTTCAAAAATCTCTCAACTAACGCTGAAATGGTTTCTTTCCTAATTGAGGAGACAGAAAAGGTTGTTCAGATTGATGCCTTAAAAAAGGGCAAGGTCCTGACCTTTAGTGGAGAGTTCCCACAAGATACGAGGCTATTGAAACTTTGGATTTCAGAAGAATTGAAGATTCCGGAAAAAAGAGTTGTTGAGGGTGCCTTGCGGATAGAGTGAGATCGTGTTTTCGCTTTCATGTCTGATGCTCACTGGTGAGGATTTAGATCGGGGGTTAACGCATGTATGTCATGATCCATAACGAGGATATTGATTGTTACTTCTCAAATCTTAAAAGATAACCCATCACCTTAAAGCACTACAGAGTTATGAATATACAAGGAAGTCGTGAAAATGACTGCAGGAGGAAACCCATTCTTTGAAAGAAAGAAGGAAACTGAGATCGACATTGAGGAGGCTCTACACAAGTTTATGGATAAAGTGAAAAGATTGCAGAAGGAGAGATCCGAGCTTATACGTGAGATAGAAGAACTTGGAGAAGAGGCGGAACGAGAAGCTAAGGAACTGGAAAAAGAAGTATCCATGCTAAAGAAACAAGCAATGGCACTCAATGAAGTGCTGAGAACCATGCGCGCGCGCACAAAGCGAATCTAGACTTCTTTTTTTCTTTGTATATGTGCAGGTTCATTTGCGTTCTGGGAGTTTGGAGTGTTCTCCGTTCGATGATCTGTAAATGGCTAGTCGTCCGATAGTCTCCCAGTTGTCTCCCTCTTTGCGTCGGAGTTGTGCCACAATAACTTCGGCTTCTGGATCGGTCTTTCCATGCCATATTGTGATGCCGAGATAATCTTGATCATTTATGCGGGTGTAAAATCGTCCCTTTGGCTGAGAGGTTGAACTCATCTCTATCACTTGTAATTCTTTTAAGGAGTTTAAGCCTTTTAAAGCATTTATTAGTTGGAGACATGCGCCTTTGAAAGTCTTGCCCAGAGAATTCTACGAGAGAGATCCGGAAGTTGTTGCGAAGACATTATTGGGAAAGAGGTTGGTCAGAAGATTGGACGAGAATCTTTTGGAGGGCATTATAGTGGAGACTGAGGCGTATCATGGCTTAGATGACCCAGCGTCTCGGGCTTATCATGGCATCAAGAACTATAATAGACTTATGTGGAGCGAGACAGGAAGAGCCTTCATCTACAATGTCCACAAATATTGGATGTTCAATGTGGTTGCTCACAAGCCGGAGCAGATAGGCGCTATTTTAATACGAGCCCTAGAGCCAACAAAAGGAATAGAAATTATGAAGAGAAATCGGTCAGTTAAGAGAGAATTGGACCTGACAAATGGTCCTGGAAAACTCACAACAACTTTGAAGATTGATAAGGGGTTAAATGGGATTCCCGTAACTTCATCTGGAAGCGAAATCGTCATCATAGATAGCAAGATGGAATTCGAAATACGAAGTTCCTATAGAATAGGTGTAAAGGAGGACTTAGATAGAAAACTGCGATTCTTCATCAAAGGAAACAAATTCGTTTCCAGATGAATAGCATGTATACGCACCAGTAAAACAAGTTTCTGTGCGTGCATACTCCCCTCATCCAACTACACTTGGTCATATCGTCAGAGTACAATCCTGGAACGCCCATCAGCAACTCTTTTTGTTAAGTTGATGAACGATAACTCTTATGTAGTGCCTCAAGAATGTAGGCTCTAAAGTCTAGGATTGTGGAATAGCCGAAACATGACTACCAAAAAAAGAAGTTCCCTCGAAAGATTCCGTCTAAAAAGGTCACTTAAGACCCTAGCCTCTAAGGAAGGAAGAGGCACCGAACTCGTTACCCTCTACGTACCACCGGGACGCCAAATAAGCGAGGTTATGACCATGCTCAGAAACGAATATGGAACAGCATCAAACATAAAATCCGACACCACAAGAAAAAACGTCCAAGACGCCATCACAAAAACCCAACAACGCCTCAAACTCTTCAAAAAAATCCCCAAAACAGGACTCGTCATATTCTCTGGTGCCATTCCAAAAAATGGAGGCCCTGGCAGCGAAAGAATGGAAACTTACGTAATGGTTCCGCCAGAGCCTGTCCAAGTATACCTCTACCGCTGTGACGCCAGATTTCACACAGAATATCTAGAAGAATTTCTCAAAGAGAAAGAAACCTACGGCATAATGGTTATAGACGCAACCGCAACAACCTACGCCACCCTACAAGGAAGACGCCTAGAGATCGTCCAAGACATAACTTCCGGTGTCCCCGGCAAATTCCGTGCCGGAGGACAATCAGCCCGAAGATTCGAAAGACAACGAGAAGCCAAACTACAGGAATATTTTAAACGCATCGGAAATCACGCCGACGAGAACTTTCTACCAATCGAAGATTTAAAAGGGATAATCGTTGGAGGCCCAGGACCCACAAAATACGATTTCCAGAAAGGAGATTACCTTCACTATACTTTGAAAGACAAAGTCCTTGCGACCGTAGACACTTCCTACACTGGCAGACAAGGAGTAGATGAAGTCATGGCAAAGACTCCAAAAATTCTGCAACGTGTACGGTATGTTGAAGAGAAAAGAATTATTCAGGAGTTTCTCTACGAGATCGGACACGACACGAACTTGGCAACATACGGTGAAAATGAGGTGAGAAACGCCCTCCAAAAGGGTGCAGTAAAAACGTTGCTATTGTCTGAAGGGGTAGACGTGACCCGAGTTACTGTAAGCTGCACATCCTGCAACTATACTAAAGAAGAAACAATGAAAGAAAGAAATTTACTTGATTTCCAACAAAGCCTCAATGGAAAGCCCTGCCCAAAATGTAAAGCGCCCACCCTCTCCGTGACAGAAACCAAAGACCTCATCGACAATTTCGCTGAGATGGCTGAACAAA
>Ga0224501_10000605_pt1 | contig 28208 bp, 24 predicted proteins | sample SF_Oct11_sed_USG_4_FD_169105 | JGI IMG/M metagenome (GOLD analysis project Ga0224501, IMG submission 169105) | Sediment microbial communities from San Francisco Bay, California, United States - SF_Oct11_sed_USGS_8_1 | ecosystem: Environmental > Aquatic > Marine > Sediment | place: USA... | reverse complement strand
TCCAGGCTCGATGCCGTGGCGTGATCCTCATGGCGATCTCGAACAAAAAACACAAAATGGTGCTGACCACCGGTAATAAGAGCGAAATGGCGGTGGGTTATTCCACCCTGTATGGAGACATGGCCGGCGGTTATGACGTGCTCAAAGACGTGCCCAAGACCCTGGTCTACCGCTTGAGCCGCTATGTGAATCGAGAGCGCGAGATTATTCCGCTACGGATTATTGATCGTCCCCCTTCGGCAGAGCTGCGAGAGGATCAGACCGATCAGGACAGCCTGCCCCCTTATGAGATTCTGGACCCCATCCTGGAGGCCTATGTAGAAAAGGACCTGTCAGGCGCGGAAATCGTCGCCCTGGGTTTTGAAAAAGCAGTGGTGGAGCGGGTAATACGTCTTGTTGATATGAACGAATACAAACGTCGCCAATCGCCACCTGGTATCCGCATCACTCCCAAGGCCTTTGGTAAAGACCGACGCATGCCCATTACCAATGCCTACAAGGTGGACAAGCACCTTTAGGGCGCTAAGATTTGGTGGGCTAACAGATTAGTGATATTCTTTCCTTAAATTAGACTTGCACAGGGATCTGAACGTGAAAAAGATTGAATCCATTATCAAACCCTTTAAATTAGACGACGTAAGAGAAGCCCTTTCTGAAATTGGGGTAACTGGTATGACGGCTACCGAGGTGCGTGGATTTGGTCGGCAAAAAGGTCACACCGAACTCTATCGCGGTGCCGAGTACGTGGTTGATTTCCTGCCCAAGATCAAAATCGAAATCGTGGTCGCCGAAGATCAGGTGGATCGTTGTGTGGAGGTAATCAGTAACGCCGCCAGAACAGGCAAGATCGGCGATGGTAAGATCTTCGTCATGCCCGTGGAGCGAGTGATTCGGATTAGAACAGGCGAAGAAGGGCCTGAGGCGATTTAACCCTACTCCAACACATCACAAATTTCAGATAAAGGTCGTCTCGGTGTAGGCTCGGGCATCTCGGCCGGATAGCCGATACTCAAAATGGCGACGGGCTCGTAGTTTTCCGAAAACGATAAAATCTTTTTCAACTTCTCCCCATCAAAATGACCGACCCAGGTAGAAGATAAACCCGCCGCGCAGGTTGCGAGCTGGGCATAGGCGGCGGCGATAGTCGCATCTTGAATGCTGTAGAGATCACGTCCCCTTTCACCAAATTGTTGTTGGGAGCGCTGGGTGTCGGTGCTGATCACCAGGGCAACCGGCGCCGTGGCGATAAAGCTTTGCTTCTCGGCAATCTCGCTGATCTTTTTTCGCAAGTCTGCGTTTTTCACTACTGTCAGATGATAGGCCTGCAGATCACCCGCAGAGGGCGCGGCACTGGCGGCCTCCAAAATGGCGTGCAGCTTTTCTTCTTCCACAGGCATGTCGCCCTGGTATTTGCGTACTGAATGACGGTTACGTACAGTAGTGAAAAAGTCCCACATGCTTATCCTTCCTTGTTCTTGTCCTTATTTTTTTCATAGACTCGTCGCGCGTCTTTGGCCAGATCATGCAGACCCAGATGCTCGTACGCATCGGCCATTAATTCCAAAGCGGGAACCACCGAGGGCGATTCGTGGAAGGTTTCCACGATATGTTTGGCGCGATTTACCACCGCCACATAGGCCTCACGTTTCATATAGAATTGGGCAACCAGCAAGTGGTGTCGCGCCAGATTATTGCGCAAATAGATCATGCGCAGGGCCGCGTCTTCGGCGTATTCACTATCGGGAAAACGCTGCACCACTTCAGAGAAATAGCGAAAGGCCTTTTCGGCGGCACCAGGGTCGCGCTTGGCCGGGTCTTGCGACTCCAGCCCATCAAAGGCGCCCTTGCCCTGAGCGAACTTGATAATGCCGCGTAGATAATAGGCGTAATCCACCCGGGGGTGTCGGGGATAGAGTTTGATAAAACGGTCGGCGGCGGCAATAGCCGACTCGGGCTCATCGAATTTGAAATAGGCGTAGGCGATATCCAACTGGGCCTGCTGGGCATACTGGCCAAAGGGATAGCGGGCCTCCAGGCTTTCATAGCGTTGTACGGCGGTTTCGTAATCACCGGCCTCCAGCGCCTCCTTGGCTTCCTTGTATAATTCAGAGGCACCCAGGTTAGATTCTTCTTCTTCGTCTGTGGTGGCACAGGCAGACAACATCACAAGGGCGGCGATCAAAACCATCCGGACTGGTATACTTGATAACAACGATTTTTCCCCGACTCGTATTAACAGGGGAGTAGTATAAACCGTGCAGCCACAAGGGGCCATGTTTGCAAGAGAGTGAGATGATAGAAAAGGCCGTGGATTATGCCTTGGCCGGACAGCGGTTCGATAAGGTGCTGGCCCAGCTGTTTCCCGATTATTCACGCAGCAAGCTACAGGACTGGCTCAAAAAGGGCTTCATCACCCTCAACGGTGAGCAAGTCACGGGCAAGACCAAGGTGATAGGGGGCGAAGTGGTACGACTGGCCATGGATTCCGCCCAGGCCGATGCCCCCTCTGACCGCTACGAGGCCCAGCCCATTGCCTTGGATATCGTCCATGAGGACGAGTCCCTCATTGTGATCAATAAGCCCCCCGGCCTGGTGGTACATCCGGGGGCGGGCAATCCGGACCAGACCCTGGTCAATGCCTTGCTCCATCACGCCCCGGAGCTGGAAAAACTGCCCCGAGCGGGAGTGATCCACCGACTCGATAAGGAAACCAGCGGTCTGTTAGTGATTGCTCGCACACTCCCTGCGCACCAGATACTGGCCAAGGCCATGGAAGAACGGGAGATCAAGCGGGAATACCGCGCGGTGGTGGTGGGGCGCATGGTCGTAGGTGGCACGGTAGAGGCCCCCATATCCCGTCATCCCAAAAACCGCACTCAGATGGCAGTGGTGGGTAATGGTAAACCGGCCATCACCCACTATCGAGTTTTGGAACGCTACCATTTCCACACCTATTTGCGTGTGCAATTGGAGACAGGTCGCACCCATCAGATCCGCGTTCACATGGCCCATATCCGTTATCCCATCGTCGGTGATCCGGTGTATGGCGGGCGTTTGCGCATCCCGGCCGGGGCGACCGAAGAATTGGCAAACGTCTTGCGCGGGTTTCGCCGCCAGGCGCTGCATGCCCACACCTTGGGGTTGATCCATCCCAAGTCCGGCGAAGCTATGGAATGGCAGGCAGAAATCCCGGCGGATATGGAACAACTACTAAACGCTTTACGAGAAGATGAGAAACACAGGGAAGGTGTAGATGAGCGATGAATTGGAGTTTATAGCCCCTTTATGGCCGGCGCCGCTGAATATTCGGGCCCTGAGCACCACGCGGTTTGGTGGGGTAAGTGAGGGGCCGTATGCCAGTTTTAATCTGGCACAACACGTGGGAGACAGCGCGGAGCACGTCTCAAAGAACAGACAAATCTTGATGCGACAGGCCGAGATGCCCGCCGAACCCCTGTGGTTGAAGCAGGTGCATGGCACCGAGGTGGTCAATTTTGCCGGGAGCCCAGCGGGTGAGATCTGTGCCGACGCCTCCATCACCAGCCAGCCTGGGCAAGTACTCACCGTGATGACAGCCGATTGTCTGCCCTTGTTGATTTGTGACGCTGAAGGCAGCCACATTGCCGCCGTCCATGCGGGTTGGCGTGGCCTGTTGGCAGGGATTATTGAAAACACCTTAGACAAGCTTATCGAATCTGGCGCCAAACGACTCATTGCCTGGATGGGGCCGGCCATTGGCCCGGAGAGCTTCGAGGTGGGTGCAGAGGTTCGGGACCAGTTCGGCGCCCACGATGCCCGGAGTGACAAGGCGTTCAGGCCCGCTGCGGACGAAGGGAAATACCTGGCCGATCTCTATCAGCTGGCGCGTCTGCGTATGGAAGACTACGCCAATGTGGACGTGTACGGCGGTGATTTCTGTACCTATACCGAATCCGAGCGTTTTTTTTCCTATAGACGGGATGGGGAGACCGGTCGCATGGCATCTTGTATCTGGTTGATGGATGAATAAACACGTATCATAGCCGCCCTTAAATCTTTCCCTGGAACTCGAATTGGAAACGCTGGCCTGGATCATACTCTTCTGTACCCTGAGCGGTGTCTTGAGCATCGTGGCCAGCGCAGGCATCTTGGTCCTGCCAGACCGCCTGCGTGGCTCTGTACTACCCCACCTGGTGAGCTTCGCCATCGGTGCCCTGCTGGGGGCGGCCTTCCTGGCCTTGCTGCCCCATGCCCTGGGTTCTCCTCAAGTCACTGACCTGCACGATATCACCCTGGTGGTACTGATCGGCATCCTGATCTTTTTCGTGTTGGAAAAATTGGTGCTATGGCGGCACTGTCATCACAGCGAGTGTGAGGTGCATACCCCCGAAGAGGGACATGATCACGCACACAATCACCATCATCACCATCAAGACAAAACGGGTTATGCCGGCACCCTGGTTTTGTTTGGAGACGGTGTACACAATTTTGTGGACGGTGTCCTTATTGCGGCCGCCTTCCTTGTGGATACGGAGTTGGGTATCGTCACTGCCCTCGCCGTCGCCACCCATGAGATACCGCAAGAAATAGGCGATTTCGCCGTGCTGCTTTCCAGCGGTTTTAGTCGCAAAAAGGCGCTCATGTATAACTTGTTATCCAGTCTCGCCATGGTGGTGGGAGGGGTCGCCGCGTATTTTGTTTTACAGGAAGTAGAACACCTGCTGCCCTACGTACTCGCCGTCGCCGCCGCCAGCTTTATCTATGTCGCCGTCGCCGACCTTATTCCTAGTCTACACAAAAAGACCGAACTCAAAGTGTCACTGCAACAGACTGCTTTGATTGTTTTAGGTGTAGTCGTGATCTACACCAGCCATCAGTGGATGCATGGGGGGTAGGGGGAGGGTTTTCTTCCTGTCCTTTGATCCCAAGACTACTCGTTTAGATCTCACCGCTTTAGTGCACATACTGACCCTTCCAAAAATGGGTGAATATAGACTAAGTCTAAGCTCATGTTTTCGACATTAGAAAATCTTTATATCGAAAAACCCCCTGTTATTTAACATAACGATAGAATATAGTCTACATTTCGACATAACAAACCTCTTATGTCGAAAAGTGGTGGGGAATTCGAGTTAATGAATATGAAGTCATATAGATCCGGTGGGTACAAGCAGCAGTACGAGTACAAAAGCTTTTCTCCCGAGCTAGTCAATCACGCCTGGGAAATATCAGACGGGGAGGTAATGCAGTTACTCAGTGATGCAGACCGTGCTTTGGGTGAATTAAATGCCTTTTCCCAACTGGTGCCAGATGTGGATTTCTTTATTCGAATGCATATTGCCAAGGAGGCGACCCAGTCCACACGTATAGAAGGCGCACGTACCAACATGCAGGAAGCTCTATTGGAAGAAAAGGACGTAGAGCCGGAAAAGAGGGACGATTGGCAGGAGGTGCAGAACTATATCCAGGCGATCAATAACGCCATTCAACAGTTGCATTCCCTGCCACTTTCGAATCGATTGCTAAAAGATTCGCATCGTATCCTTATGCAGGGGGTATGTGGTGAGCAGAAGCAAGCAGGTGAATTTCGAAACAGCCAAAATTGGATCGGCGTTAGTTTAAAAAATGCAGTCTTTGTTCCTCCGCATCAGGATGAAGTGGCTGATCTAATGAGCGATTTGGAAAAATTTTTACACAATGATCAAATTTATGTACCGCATTTAATCAAGATAGCCATAGCACACTATCAGTTTGAAACCATACACCCCTTTTTAGACGGGAACGGGCGTTTGGGCCGACTTATGATTGCACTCTATCTGGCAAATTTTGGATTACTACACCAGCCTGCTCTCTATCTATCGGACTATTTCGAGCGAAATAAAACAGAGTACGTGGATAGACTAATGGCAGTTCGTGAAGCGAACAAAATGAAAGAGTGGATTGTGTTTTTTCTACACGGTGTGCATGAAACCGCTTCTAATTCTATCCAAGTGTTTAAAGATATTCTCACTCTAAAAGAGAAACTAGAGCGAGAGGTATTGCCACATTTTACCGCTCGTCGGCAAGAGAATGCGCAGAAACTAATGCTCTATCTATATCAGTCACCAATCGTTAATATAAAAACTGTTTCCGGTTTGCTTGATATCAATGTCAACACAGCGTCAGACTTGGTTAGTGATTTTGTCAAACACGGAGTTTTGGCTGAGCTTTCTGGAAAACGCCGAAATCGAATATTTTGGTTTGTGGACTATATCCGAATATTTCGAGATAAAGGTGCTATCGAATAGTAATAGGAGTTGAGCAAGGATTCGGGCCTTCAATTCTGAAATTGCTCTCCAGTCCTTCAATTGCTGCGATCTTAAGGCAAGTATTCAGGCTCATCGATTCCCCGGTAGGCTATTCGCATTATCTCGGGAGAAAAAAAAGTTTTTGGATAAGTGTCTGGTAGTTCTTTTAATATACCCACATTAACAAGATTCAGAATATCTGAACTCGCGGTAGGATAAGTGACATTATAGGTCCGGGCTAGCTGAGATATCATTACCAAAGGTTGAGCGAAAAGATTTTCCACAATCGGGTGCAGTCGTGCAGCCCCATTGAGTGCGTTTGTACGTTCATGAAAATCTTGTCTAAGTGCCACCAAACTGTCTATGCGTCGAATAGAGTCTATCGACTGCGCTTCCGTCGCACGAAGACAAAACTTTATCCAAGTCCCCCAATCTGCTTTGGTGCTAATATTAAAAAGGTAGTTGATGTACTCATCTTTGTATCGTTCAAAATATGCACTAAGGTATAACCATGGGCTATGTAAACCACACCACTTATAAATCATTAACGATAGTAGTAATCTACCAACTCGGCCATTACCATCGTTGAAAGGATGAATGGTCTCAAACTGATAGTGTAGAAGAAAACAACGTACCAGCGGGTCTATGTTGCTCTCAATGGCCAGATGTTTTTCAAATTCGTCTAAACATCTGGATACCTCGATTGGAGGTGGTGGAATAAAACGGCGAGTTGAGCCAATGTGAACCTGTGTTTTTCGAAACTCACCCGGCGTTCGGTCTGATCCTCTTACCCCATCTAGTAGCGATTGATGTAATTGTCGAACTAATGCAAGTGATAAAGGGTAACCTTCGTCGATTTGCTGTCTGCCTTGCATTAACGCTCGACCATAATTAAAAACTTCTCTCCATGAATTGACTGGATCTTTATCGGAAGACGGCTCTCTCGGGTCAATTCCATATAATAATAGCTGCTCAGGAGATGCGTAAGTGCCCTCTAAACTGGAAGAAGTTAGGGCTTCACGTTGTTGCAGTGGTCTTAGCAATAGCTCTTGGTTTGGTAAATGACGACCAACACCATCTAATCTGGCTAGTTCCTCTTTTGCTTTTAGTAGTAAATGCCAAGTTTCTTCATCTAAATTAAACTTGTCTGGTAGCGGATTTGGAACAAATGACCAATCGGAGTTTTTTTCGTCAATTTTTATTGGAACTAGAAAGCCTGGCGATTTGTGTGAAAATAGCGATTTATCCAAATCTAGTCCCCTTAAATCGAAACTTGGAATTTAAACCATTTTACACACTTTAAAAAAAATCGTAAATTATTTTAAAGTAAGGAATAGTTTTAAAGTGTAGAATAGTTAATATATGCAATAAAATCAATAATATAATGGTTTTCCAAGGTGTTCTGTTATCCTAAGCCCTGGTTTCCCAGCTCTAATCCCCTTTTTCGCCGTTGATTCAGTTTGCTTTTTTAGACCAATCCCAGAAAATGGAAAAACGATGTAAAAACGGACTCGATATCCGTTGTTGCATAAACTGCTCTAAGCGTATGATGCTTAGACGACTTGATAAAGACTTAAGGGCCCTGCTTGGTGAGTAACCCGGTAGTGACCCTGATTGGTTCGCGGCAAGCGGGGAAGGCGACTTTAGCCAGGTCCCTGCAAGATTATGATTATGTGAAGCTGGAGGCTTCAGAGAATCGTGAGTGTGCCACGGAGGACCCAAAAGCATTTTTCACGGCTTACCTACATAAGGTGATCCTGGACGAGATTCAGCGTATTCCTGAACTATTGAGCTATATCCAGTTACAGTGCTAATAGCCAGTTTTTTTTGGAAAAAATAGTTTTTCATTGTTAGCAAATTCACCGGATGGGCACCGACTGGCAGGAGAGGCGTTTCTGGTATCAAACCTTCACCTTACTGAATGCAATACCTAATAGCAGACTCTAAATTCTCATTGTCTATACTTTGATATATCCAAACTATGACTTTATAAATTGTCAACTATGCGATTTAAAAGGGAAATTTCGTCAAGATTGCTTGAGTTAAGCAAGCAATTTCCGGCTATTATCCTCACTGGGGCTCGTCTGGGTATCAATGAATCCTCTATTGCCAGTTCTCCTTTTCTCGGTCAGCTATGGGAGACTCTGGTTTGTGCTGAGTTCCGTAGGCGCATCAAAAACAGTGATCAGTACGGTGCACTGTGGTTCTATCGGGACAAACGTGCCAGGGAAATTGATTTTGTTTATGAGCAAGAAAACAAACTGGACTTTTTTGAAGTAAAGTGGACGAGTGAGCCACTGGCCAAGTCCATTCATTCAATGACTGAAATATACAAAGACATGTCGGAACGCAAAAAGACACTGATACAGTTGGGTGAAACATTTCTTCTATGCCGTGCTTCAAATTCCTATCCCTTTGCAGATAATTCGCAGGTGACCAATCTGGAATATTTCCTTAGACCTCGTTAATGGTGTCGGGTGTGGTGGTGATCTACACCAGTCATCAGTGGATGCATGGCACTTGAGCGTTCCTGTTTTGATTCCTTCAAATTCGATTCTCCTTGTTTAACCCGCACCGCAAACCCCTTTTATTTTGGCTGGATTGCGTTGGGCATATGCGACATAATGGTCTTACAGGGGTTAACATAACGATCAGTTATGAGTGATAAGAAAAACATATAGAACATACCCCCATGAGTGCATAAAAAACTTAGCTGAATAAGCGTCTTACAAAAAAAAGCAAAATCCTTCGCCCTCTTCGCTAGGTCTAGCGCCGTTGTTTTCAAACAATGATATGAGTAATTCCTACGACCGCTCTGGAGGAGAAAATGAAAAAAACCACCTTATATCTTAGTTTTTTACTATGTTTTGTAGCGATTTCTGTTCTGACTTCTTGCGGTGGCGGAAGTGGGGATGAGAATGCGCAGTCCAGGGAGACGAACAAGTCGATCAGCAAAAAAGTGGGGACTAGCGGCGGGGAAGTGAAACTTGAGGACACGTCCACTTCCATAAGCCTGGATATTCCCGGTGATGCACTCAGCGAAGAGGCAAATATAACAATTACTCATCTCAAAGGTGCAGCGGTACATGATTCTCTGAAAGAGTTCTCAAATAGAGAAGGCGGTGTGGTCTTTGAATTTGGTCCCGACGGTCTTGTCTTCGATAAACCTGTCCCCTTTACCGTAAAGCTGGGTGAGATAGATGGCAGTACTCAGCTCGGACAAATGCAGTTACCTGTGGTGGCGGCTATCAGCGTGACGTCTGATGGAACAGTTTCTAGCCTAAGTGACTTGGAACTCGTCTATGACGGTGAAACAGACGGTGTTTCGCTAACGGGCACCCTATCTCATTTTTCGAAAATAGAAATTCGAATAATAAAAAATTTGCTTGTGACCGCGGAAGGGGTGCCAGAAACGCCCATCGCACCGGGTACTCACTTTAATGTGAATGTGAAGCTTCCGGGCAAAGACAAATTAAAGAATTCTGACAAAGTAAGCACATACTACTTCGATGAATCTGAACCTCAAGTGCTATACCATTCTGTAGCACCTAATGATCAATTTGAGTGGAATAACTTTGATTATAGTTGCCAAACTGATGAAGGTATCTATAGTGCAGTGGTTACTATGCGCTTACAAGAAGGCGAACCTTTTTGGCAGGTCAAAGACGGTAATTCACACTTTAATATTGAGAGAGAATTCGTAGGGGAGCCAAAAATTCGATTTGAGAAACGAGTTAGTTGTCCTCCGGATCTTCCCAAAGTCGCTATCAACGTATTAAGTGATCCTCCAATAAAAGAATCTGATTCGGCAGTGATAGAGCTGGTTGCGGATCAGGCGTATGACGAACCGCTGCAATTTGATGTCTCTGCCTTTGGTAGTGCCAAATATGGTTTGGATTGGCACTTCGGAGGATCTGATGTAAATCTTTTTGTAGAGAAACTGGATAAAGAATTTTCCTTCGATGACTCGGACGGGAACTATTATGATACTGAAAAGGCATTTATCTATGACCCGATGAGAGGAGGTGTAATCGACACTGAAACTGGCGAAGTGGTGCAATACAAAGAACCGCTCAATCATACATTCCGCTTTAAACTGGGAGCAGGTCAGACCAAACTCACACTTGGTCTCCATGGTATAGACAATTTTGTATTGGATGGGGACAAGGTTTTGGGCCTGTTCATATCGTCTGTACAGGCAGCACTTTCATCCAGTCCTCTCAATTCGTTTTTGTGGCCAGACGACTTGGGCGATGGTTCGGGAACTGCTGTGCTTGGTGCACGGGGAACACTTCTTACCGTTGTACCTAACGAGGTTTCGGGTGTGATAAACGAACCATTCCAAATCGCTTTGGAGCAGACCTTCTCAGCATTTGGCGATGGCACTAGCACAGCTTCCTCCAACGTTATCCTCTATATTGAAGACCCTAACGGCGTGCTTTCAGCGCCCTCGTTGGATGCACCCAGAGAGGGAGACGGGGCCAGTGCCAGTTTAAACAACACGAATCGTCAACTTTTTGAGAGTCAAGTGAGTTACTTGAGTCTGGACTCAGCGGCCAGACCGAGCACGAATAAACAGCGCCTCAATTTCAGCTGTCTCAAAGCAGGGGGGGCGATTGTAAAGCTAACGGCCTTGATTAACGTTATGGGCGAAACGATGAAAAGTCCTATGGGAAGGCTATCCGTTCCGGTGGAATGCAAAGACAGTGAACCTCCCCTTTATATAGGCGAGTTTGCCGTACTTAAGCCCGAGTCCTTCGGCGGCTATTTCGGGCCTAGTCTGAAAAGCAATAACAAACCGGAAGGGGAGCCCTTTGCTGAACCCAAGCCGCGAAATGTTGCGCCCGATTTTCTCGACCTTCCCTTGGAAAAAGACTACGCGCTTGTCGCTTCGGAAGCGGGAATAAAGATCTATGATCTTGCCAACGGACAAGAGGAAACACGTTTGGGCTGGACGTTTGGGCCTTTGAAAGGTGGAATAGTCTTGAACGCACCGGATTCCAGCAATGATCGTTCGGAGTGGATGTTCTCTTATGGTAGTTCAGGTGGTGTTGCCAAAACACGCTACAACGGTGAGACCTGGGGTGGCGGCGTGTTTTCACCCGGTGCAAGTAAATATATTACCGATATCGTGGTTGGGCCCGTAGATGCCAATGGACGTGACACGGATTTTGCCGTGGTTGACAAAGGCAGCGACACGGTGCGCTATTGGAAATGGTATGGCGGGGAAGTCAATGACTGGAGTGTGATCAGTCAGAGTATTTACAAACGAAGCAATGGTGAGTGGGATAAAACCGATGACCAGGCCAAAGCAATTTCAGTGGCCGGTGGATTCAATAATACCCCTGCCCTGGTCCTGGTGCACAAGGGAGTGGGTGTTGCCGGTGAGTTGTGGAGCTTCTACCCTACCCAGGATCACAATGATAACCAGGATAGTAAAATCGGTAACGTGGGTATTTCACCAGAGAAGATGCGCTGTCTGTTAACTATTTGCGTGGTGAGTAATTTTGGCGACAATACCGTCACGACTGTCAAATGGAACGGACCTACCGTAGGGCCCGTTATTGTTGACACCGAAGCAGTGGGTGATTCCCCTTCCGGAATTGATCTGATCAAGCATCCCAGTGGGAGCGGTGTCATGGCCGTGGTCGCAGGTTGGGGCTCAGGCGACTACACCATACTGGAGATAGACAATGACGCGAATATTACCAGCAAGAGCACAGTATCGCTCAGCAATTGCAGCAATATGGGTTTTGCCCATTTTACCGATGGAGAAGGAACACATATTATGGCGACTTGTACCGAGAGTAATAAGGTTTTGATAGTGCCACGTAATTAAGTCTTCGCCGGCCAGAAAAAAAACCACCTTCGGGTGGTTTTTTTTTCAAACACATCGAAAAACGCGCAGCTTCTTTTTTCAGAAAACAGCCAAATTTACAATCAGTTAAAATTGTTTGAAAAATATTTTCAAAAACTTCCACACTCCCCAATTTTTCACTTTCGATTCAGCTTGCTTTTTTAGACTGGACCCAGAAGTTAGGAAAAACCCTCTTAAACGAATTAGGAGAAATGCTATGTCTAGGAAAGGTCTTTATGTGGTCTTCTTGGCTGCACTACTTGGAGGCTGTGGTCTGGCTGACAATGTAGAAGACAAGGTAAACCAATTGAAAGAAACCAAAAGTAAGGTATCCACGCTGATACGTGAGTTGCAGAGCCTACAGTTTCCTGAAATATGGGTCACGGTAAAAGATGTCAAGCTGCAGGATTCGAATCAACAGGATCACGTGGTGTATACACACCAAACCGGAAAAGTGGTGAACGTAATTTCCAAAGCGGCAGCGGCGGAATTGTTAAACGTGAACAAGGTGCCTCAAGGTAACTACACGAAGCTCAGTGTTACCCTGGCAGATCAAGTCACCCTGGTAGACCTGCAAGGGAATCAGAAGGTCTACACCATAAACGGGGGGGCGAATGGGTTTGCTACTGTAAACGCGGACATCAATCTGAGTTTAGTCGCAAATCAGGCCAAGGCCTTATTGATGGAGTTTGACGTAAACAGCTTTATCAATGCCGATACCGCCAACAAGATTGTTCCGGTGGTGAAACTGGCCATTGATGGGGCGCAAGACGCGCTACGCAACTATGCCAAGTTGGAAGGAAGGGTTGTGGGTGTGAATGCAGACAATAGTTTTGTTTTTCAGCCCAACACCGGTGACGCACAAATCCATGTCACCCTGCATCAACTGGGTGTGATTGTAAACGAGCGCACGCAAGATGCCGGTCAAAGTGTATCCGCCTTGTTAAAAGCAGGTGACGCGGTTGAAGTGGTGGGTAACTACAACCCCAACAAACTGGAACTGGTGGCCGTTGGTGTAGCGGTAATAGATCTACCCGTCAACGGAGGCACCTCAAGCCAGGTGGATGGTTTGACGGTGGAAGTGGAAGGTACGATTGTGTCCATAGACCAAGGCCTGGATACCTTGTTGCTGAATATCGAAGAGGCCAGCTTTGTACCCAGTGCTGACCCCATCACCATCAGCAGTCTGTCCAGTGCACAGTATGGTCACGGTGATACCACCATGTTGGCGGTAGGATCTGAGATCGAAGTCAAAGGGGTGTGGAACAAAGACAGCAACACCTTGCAAGCAGTGCGTATCGAGATCGAAGGCGCGCCACACACCTCCGGTGCAGGGGCAATCGCTGAAGTAGAAGGGACAGTACAAAGCCTTACTGGGTCCAGTCTCACTATCAACGTGACCAGTGCTGAGCACATCACAGTAGGTGCCACACTCACCAGCGATATCGCGAATGCCTGGTTCAAGTCTGGTAATGCGAGCTGCTTGATCAACGGCGTAAACGTGGAGTTGAAAGGGACAGTTGTTAACGGTAACGAGTTGACTACTACCTTGGTGGAAATCAAATCCGGTGCCTGCTCCACGCTCCCTGATTCGGAATTCGAAGACGAGAGTGAAAGCGAAACCGAATCCGAAACCGAATCGGAAACTGGCGAAACACCAGAGGAGGAGGACGATCTCTAAGTAGGGCTTTTCTCCCCTAAGCCCGGGCCCCGCCACCAGGCGGGGCTTTTTTATCCGCCGTTACTTATTTACTCAAAAGTTTTACTCATGAGTAAAACTTTCTGGTAGACGGCCGATAAGTTGACTACCTTTACTTAGTACTCCTTTCAAACCACCCCGAGGTGCGCTCATGTCCTCTCTGCGTCAACGCATAGATAATTTATTTGAATCAATGGGTTACTGGATATTTGGGCACAGGCTCCTGACCTTGCTGTTGGTTCTGATGATGGTGGGAGGCTTGGTGAGCCAGATGCCCAAGCTCACCATGGACACCTCCATAGAAGGCTTTCTACACGACGAAGACCCGGTACGCGTCTATTACGACGAATACCGCAATCAATTTGGACGGGACGAGGTGGTTTTTCTCGGAATTGAGCACCCGAACATCTTCAGTGAAGACTTCATGCGCGTCCTCAAACAGCTGCATGAGGAACTGGAAGGCATCCCTTATCGGGACGAGGTCAACAGCCTGATCAATGCCCGCGACACGCGCAGCCGGGGCCATGAACTGGTCGTGGAAGACTTGCTCGAGAACTGGCCTAAAAATCAAGCCGCTTTCGACGCCCTCAAAAAGCGAGTCCTCAACGATCCGCTGCTGCCCAATTTTCTGATTTCAGAAGACGGTAAACTCACGGCCATCATGGTGTCCACCACGCCTTTCGCAACCCAAAAGACCAACGAAGCAGACATCATGGCCGGCTTTGAGGATGAGACAAAGCCCGCACCCAAGGCCTCGGACAAGCGCACCTTTTTCACGCCAGCACAAAACGCAGAAATGGTGCAGGCCTTATACAAAATCATCGAAAAGTACCGCGAAAAAGGACTTAAGATTTACGCCGCGGGTTCACCCTTGGTGACTGAATCACTAAAAGGCGCCATGCAGGCGGACATGCAGAAATTCACCGGTCTGATCATGCTCACCATCGCCATCGTATTGTTCCTGTTGTTTCGCCGAGTGACAGGTGTGATTTTGCCCCTCATTGTGGTTGCCCTTACACTCGTTTCCACCTTAGGGATGATGGGCGCGACGGGTGCCGTGTTTAAACTGCCCACCCAACTGATGCCGCAGTTTCTTTTATCCATCGGTGTCGCCGCTTCGGTGCACCTGCTTGCCATCTTTTACCAGAATCTCAACCGCAATGGTGGTGATAAACCCAAGGCCATGGCCGAGGCGCTAAGCCATTCTGGTCTACCCATAGCCATGACCAGTATTACTACCGCGGCAGGCCTGCTTTCGTTTTCCACGTCTGAAGTAGCGCCCATTGCCGACCTGGGCCTGTATGCGGGTATAGGTGTGATGTTGTCTCTGATTTATACCTTGGTATTGATCCCGGCGGTGTTTGCACTCATACCCATAAAGGCTAAAAAGAACGCCCCCAAAGACAACTCGGGCCGAGTCGACAAGCTGTTACTCGCCATCGCAGAGTTCTCGGTGAGTAAGGCCAAGCCTATCGTGGGGGTGAGTATGACAGTGTTGATAATCATGTTGATCAGCGCCAGCCAGATCGGTTTTCATCACAATCCCCTGGCCTGGATGCCTGAGAGTTGGGATATCCGTCAGGCCACGGAAAAGATGGATAGCGATATGCGTGGCAGCAGCAATATCGAAATCGTGGTGGATAGTGGTAAGGCGAATGGTCTTTATGAACCCAAAGTGATGCAGGCGCTCGATGAACTGCAAATAAGTTTATTGAGCATACAGACTAACGAAAGTGCCTTTGTGGGCAAGACCACTTCTCTCGCAGACATACTCAAGGAGACGCACAAGGCGCTTAACGAAGATCGCCAGGAATTTTATGTTGTACCCGACGACAAACAGCTTATTGCACAAGAGTTGTTATTGTTTGAAAACACCGGTTCTGACGACATGGAAAATTTCGTCGACTCCCAATTCCAAAAGGCTCGTCTTACCGTGAAAACGCCCTGGATGGACGCCACCTCTATTGCAGTCATGGTGGACGAGATCCAGACACACATCGATAAGCACTTTGCTGGATTGAACTTGCAAACCCATGTTACCGGCATGTCGGCCATGATGGGGCGTACACAGGACGCGTCCATACGCAGTACCCAGGTCAGCTATATGTTGGCGGTAGTCGTCATCGCTGTATTGATGATACTCATGCTGGGTAGCGTGAAGATCGGCTTGATTGCCATGATTCCCAATCTCTTACCCATTATCATCGGTATTGGCACCATGGCGGCTATGGGTGTTCGCTTTGATACCTTCACCATGCTGGTAGGTTCCATTGCATTGGGCCTGGCGGTGGACGACACCATACACGTATTTCACAATCTGCGTCGCTATATGCACAAGACGGGTGATGTGCTGGAGGCGACACGCCAAACCATGCTCACCACCGGCCGAGCCATTACGGTCACGTCGGTGGTACTGTCTTTGGGATTCTATCTCTTCATGAGTGCGTCCATGAACAATCTCATCATTTTTGGTTCACTAACCGGTAGCACAATCGTATTGGCGCTGATCGCCAATTTCTTTCTTGGCCCCGCCTTGATGGCCTTGTTGTTAAAGAAACAAGCGAGTGCATAGAAAAGGAGACTCAATCATGCCAACAAAATTAAAAGTAATCTTAATCGCTGCAATATGTGCTGCACTGTCGCAACCACTCTATGCCGATGATGCCAAGGCCCGTGAAATTATGAAAAAAGTGGAAGACCGCGACGACGGTGACAATATGCGCTCGGACATGACCATGGTGCTTATCGACAAAAACGGTAAGCAGCGTGTGCGCAGTCTGCGCTCTTTCCGTAAAGACAAGGGCAAAGACACCCAGAGTTTGATGTTCTTTCTCTCTCCGGCCGATGTCACAAACACAGGCTTCCTCACCTACGACTACGATGACCCAAACAAGGATGATGATCAGTGGTTGTATTTGCCAGCCCTTAAAAAGACCAAGCGCATTGCCGCCGGTGACAAGAGCGGTAGCTTTATGGGCTCTGATCTCAATTACTCAGACATGACCAGTCGCGATATTGACGACTACGACTACACGCTGAAAAAAGAAATGAAAGTTAGGGATCAAGACGTATGGGTCATCGAATCGGTTCCGCGCAGCAAGGAAACCATAGAGGAGACGGGATACGAGAAGGCACTGGTCTTTGTGCGTAAGGACAACTACGTGGTCGTGCGTGCCATAAGTTGGGTGGAGAGCAGTAACAAACTCAAGTACATGGATATCCCCAAGCTGGAAAAAATCGATGGAATATGGACTCCTCGTGAACTGACCATGACTACGAAGCGTGGTAAACAGACCGAGCATCAAACGGTGCTGAAGTTTGACAATGTGCGTTTTAACCAAAAGCTGGACGAGAGCATGTTTACCACCCGACGCTTGGAAAAGGGGCTATAGGCGGCCATCAATGATGTCGAAAAGGGAAGCGCCGTTAAAGGGAGAGGCACTCAAACAGCAGATCATGCAAGTGGCCTTACGTCACTTTGCGCTCAAGGGTTTTTCGGCTACCAATATGGACGAAATCGCCGAGGAAATCGGTATTAACAAACCCAGTATCTATTATCACATCGGAAAAAAAGAACAGTTGTTTGATACCGTCATCATCAAGGCAATTGAAGATCATCAACGTCAGTTGGAGCAATCGCTATCAAAAACGGACAAACCTGAGGAGCGCCTGCGAGCCTATGTGCTAGCTTTTGCGCAAAATTTTTCGGGTGAAAATCACTATCTGGCCAATCTGATTTTACGCCAGGTTGCCACCGAAGGGGGTTATTTTCCCAAACAAGCCCTGGAAACTATGGTTAAGGTGCAACAGCGCCTGTGGGGAATACTTCAGCAGGGCACGGAGCAAGGAATATTTAAGGCCGTTAATCCCTTTCAGATACACATGCTCATCGTGGGCTTCTTTACCACTTCGGCGACCAGCGGTGTCATGAAGCAAAAATTTGCCGAAGCCGTGCAAGATGAACAAATGCCTGATTTGAGTATCGATCTCTTTGAGGCTGCTGACATGATCTACGAAATGTTGATGGCGACCTTGAAGGGCTAGATACTACAAGTCACTAAACGTGTACGGGTGCACGGTACCTTTTGCGTCGGTGATAAAAATCTCTGCACTTGTCGTAGCGGCATAAAGCGTTTGAAAGGTGATGGTGTTTTGAAAAATGGTATCGTTTTGATCGAAGGGTGCCGGGGTAATTAGAATATTGCCATAGGGATTGATATCATCGTCTGTCACATCCATGCCTTCACGCGTTTCAAAATCAAGCACGACTTCAGTCTGATCATTGGGGACCAGGCGTATACGAACCGCGTCCAGCGATTTGGGGTTTTGGCTGAGCACCAGTACCAGGTCGGAACCGCTTTTCGTGAGCGAAACGCCGTAATCGATATGGGTGTAGGGAAGCAAACGCAAGGCGTTGCGTGAATTGAGTCGTTTGATGAGTCCGTCATTATTGCCAATAAAATAGCCCATATGCAGGTGTTCGGTATTGATGCCTACGCCGCTATTTCCAACTGTACCGATTTGTTGTCCCTTTTCCACGCGTTGATTCAAGGTCACACTAAACGAGTTCATATGTTGAAAACTCATCTGGTGTACGTCCACTCCGTTATGCGGATCGTGGGCGATAATCACAAACTTACCCAAACGTTCCAGGCTATCACCTGGCAGGGCCTCTTCCACTCTGACCACAGTTCCACCCAGCGGGGCATAGATGGGTGTGCCAGTGGGGGCGGGCATGTCCAGACCGCGGTGAAAATCATAGCCTCCGGAGAGTTCTCGCGGACCATATCCATCATTGAGTGTGTCCATGGTGGTGGACTTGGAAAGTGGCCAAACCACAGGGGGGGCATCACCCGGTTCGGAGGAGGAACCACAGGCGGTAATGAACAAAATTGGAATGAACAGAAGGGCTCGCATGGTTTTCAGCCTATGCGAATCCTGCGCCGGTCTATTTTGATTTTTTCAGTTTGGGATAGACTTTTACCGTTCTCACCGAACTGCTGGTGGCGTGTATCACTTCCATGGGATAGTCGTTTATTTTCAGACTGGTACCCGGTTCTGGTATGGTCTCCATATACTCGATGATCAGGCCATTAAGCGTTTTAGGTCCATCCGTAGGGAGCTTCAACTTTAACCAGCGATTGATATCTCGAATAGAGGCGCTGCCATCTACCACATAGGAACCGTCTTCCTGCAGGTGAAACTCTTTAATTGCGGTGGAGGGATCTGAGGTAAATTCACCCACAATCTCTTCCAATATATCTTCCAGTGTAACGAGTCCTTGAATGTCACCGTATTCGTTTACGACCAGGCCTATACGCCTTTCCTGGCGCTGAAAGTTCAATAACTGAGTGTTTAAAGGCGTGGCCTCTGGAATAAAGTAGGGTTCACGCATCGCACGCTGCAAGCTTTCTTTGGTTAGTTTTTTTTCTGCGAGCGATTGCACGATGTTTCGTATATGGATGATACCCACTACATGATCAATATCACCGTTGTAAACGGGCAGACGTGTATGTTGGGAGTGGGCCAGTTGCTCAATGATTTCATTCCAGTCTTCTTCCAGATCGATTCCCATAATATCGTTTCTCGGAATCATAATGTCTTCCACGGTCACACTCTCCAGATCCAGAATGCTTACCAACATGGCCTGGTGACGTTTGGGAATGAGCGCACCAGCTTCATTGACCACAGTGCGCAACTCTTCGCGGCTCAAATGATGGGAGTCGCCTTCCGTCAATTCCGGCCGGATACCAAATATCCGTAAAAAGCCATTGGCGATGATGTTAACGACCCAGACCAAAGGGTAGAGTATTTGGAGCAGCGGCGTGTAAATCCAAGCGGCCGGAAAGGCAATTCGCTCCGGATGCAAGGCGGCAAGCGTTTTGGGTGCGACTTCGGCAAAGATCAGGATAACCAGTGTCAGCAATCCAGCACCTACGGCGATACCGGTTTGTCCCCCCAATCGCAGGGCGATCACGGTGGTGATGGAGGAGGCGAGGATGTTCGCAAAATTATTTCCTAGTAAAATCAAACCGATTAGCCGATCTGGTCGTTCTAGGAGCGCTTGGGCTCGCATGGCCCCTTTGTGTTTACTTTGGGCGAGATGACGTAGCCGGTAACGGTTGAGCGTCATCAAGCCGGTTTCCGAACTGGAGAAAAAGGCGGAAAGAATTATTAATAAGACAAGCGCGCCGAACAGTACACTCAGTGGAATTTCACTCAACCGGGGCTTCCTTACCTCTATCGTGGTGTTTTAAAACAATAATTAGAAAAGCGAGAATCGTTCCTGTCAAGCCTATAGCCGATGACAACTGCTTCCGTATTGGTCTTTCGCCGAAACAACCGACAGATCAGTGTAGCAGATTGGTCTGAAAATGGCATTTACTGGCTGTCGTTAGCGAACGACCTCAGGGACTGAATATAAACGCGTGTGCCCCTAGAGGCAACGGTTGAAACAAGGATCACAGCAGTTTGGCGATGCGTGAGCTTGAGAAAAGGTCAGTTTTGGCCTTTTCTCATTTTTTTTCCGCTTACCCTCGGTTTACAAGCCCCCACTCCCCCCCTTACCATGCAACCATGAACACAAGCCCCAAACTCCCCGGGTGTGCTGAGAAAAAGGCCACGTTGGACTACTGCCAGCGTTTTCCCGCCTTGCAGCAGTCCGGTCACTTCAGTGATTTCCTCAAAACAGGTATCAAGCTGAGCAGCCTGGGTGTGGGCACTTTCTCCGGCGCGGCGACACCACAGGTGGACGAGTCCATCTCCCAGATCGTAGAAACGGCAATCTGCAACGGCGTGAATGTCATTGATACGGCAAATCATTACCGCTATGGGCAGAGCCTTGTTGCCGTTGCGCGTGGTATCAGGGCTGCGCTCAATAAAGGTTTCAGTCGTGAGCAGTTGTTTCTGGTCTCCAAAGCGGGATTTCTCGTTCCGGAGTTAGAAAAAGGCGAGGAGTTCGTCCACTGGTTCAAAAGGGAATATGTCGACAGCGGCCTGGGAAGCGAAAAAGATCTGACCAGGAATCACCTTCTCAGCCCCGCCTATTTTGAAAAAGCGGTGGACCACTGTTGCGAACAACTGGGCGTGGAAACGGTAGACGCCTTTCTGGTAGATCAACCCGAAGTGCATATCCCTGCGATTGGTAAAGAACAACTGAATCAAAAACTGTTGAAGGTGTTCGAAGTTCTCGAGAGAAAAGTGCAGGAAAACAAGATTCGTTATTACGGTATTTCCACCTTCAACGGTTTTCGTGTGGAAACGGATGACAGTCTTTTTCAGTCTCTCACATCCATGTTGGGTCTGGCGGAGAAGGCGGCACAAACGGTAAGCGCTGGCACCCGACATCACTTTCGTCTCATTCAATTGCCCTTTAATCAGATCATGCCGGAAGGATTCACGCGTTTTAATCAGGCTACGGGGCAAGGAAACATTGCCTCCACACTGCAAGCAGCGTTTCAACTTAAACTCTATGTGATGGCCAGTCACACATTGGCGAAAGGGCATCTCGCAAGCAGTGAAAACGAGTCGCTAAATCGCTTAACACCCGCCTTAGAAAACGCAGCACAGCGTGCCATGCAATTTAATCGCTCTACGCCGGGAGTTGGTACGAGTTTGGTGGGGTTGAGTCAGATCGGGCATCTGCACGACTTTCTGAAAGTAGTAAACACTGCACCTTTGTCACAAAAAGAATATCTCTCCCTCTATCAAAAGGCAGACTAGTCCTTTTTCTTTTGCAAAGCTCTGAGAAGTTTTTCCTGTTGAGCGAGCGTCGGTATTTGTTGTTTGGACGTGACCTCCGTGCCTCCAACACCTGCGCGTTCCTTGTCTTTTAGATTGATATAGTCTTTTATCAGATCCGTATCTTGTTCGGTGGCAAAGCGACGACCTTGATAGCCGGCCGGTGGTGCTGCTGCGGATTGGGAATAGAGTTTAATTCGCAGGGCCTTGTTGTAGGCGGTGACGGCCGTGGGAATCCAAAACAGATCGTACAAGGCGAAAGGCAGTTCCAGGAACATAAACCAGATAGAAATATTGAAAACGGAAATGAGCAATAGCAACACCACAAAGAACAACAGATAGATCGTAGCGGAAAGCGGTTTCGCCAGATAAAAGCGGTGTAAACCCAAAAAAAATCCGGGCCACATGAGATAGGCGATGATGCTTCGTTTTTGCAAACGAATGAACTGCAAATTGATGGTTTGTACACCACCTCCTTCCAGATCCAGGGTTTTCCAGTTGTCCTTCATCAAGTCCCTTCAAGTAATAGAGGTTATAAGTACGTTTGATTTTACATAATTAACTGATATTATAATCAGATAAACCAAGGCATGGGCAGCTATGGCAGATCGCAGACTACAAGTCTTTCACACCGTTGCAAAATTACTCAGTTTCACGAAGGCGGCTGAAACACTGCATATGACCCAACCCGCCGTGACCTTTCAGGTCCGCCAGTTGGAAGAATACTTCAATACCCGTCTGTTTGACCGTACGCACAATCGCATCAGTCTTACCCAGGCAGGGAAGAAGGTCTACGAATTCAGTGATCGGATATTTGATCTCTATGCCCAGATGGAGAATTCCGTCAGAGAACTGACAGGTGAGGTTAGCGGGGTGTTGATTATTGGCGCCAGCACCACCATCGCTGAATATATGCTTCCCGCCCTGTTGGGGGATTTCAAGACCAAATACCCCGATGTGAACGTGCGTCTGAAAGTGTCCAATACCGAAGGCATCGTCTCCATGGTGGAGAACAATGTGATCGACTTAGGCGTGGTAGAGGCGACCGTCCATAATAAGAACCTGGCTGTGGAGCTGTGTAAAAAGGATCAGCTCGTCGCCATCGTTCCCAAGGGGCACCCGCTGGCGGGGAACAGTGTCATCAAGGCAGAAACCCTGCTGGAACACCCCTACATCTGCCGTGAAGAAGGCTCGGGTACCCGTGAGGTGATTATCGAATATCTCAACGATACGGGCTTGAATACCAATGAATTGAACATCATTATGGAGTTGGGCAGTTCTGAGGCCATCAAGGGGGCCGTGGAGGCCGGGATAGGCATTACCATCCTGTCTAGAGCCACCTTGTCCAAAGAGGTCAAGTTGGGCACCCTGGAGGCCATCCCGTTGGATCCTCCTCTGGAAAGGCCTTTTTCCTTCGTCCATCAGAAACAGAAATTCCGCCAACGGGCCATGGACGAGCTGCTTGAGTTTGCTCGTCAGTATTGCAAAGAGCATCCGGGCATAGAAAACTAGTTACGCTTATTTACAGATATTTCACACCTCTGTCCGAATACAGGACTATGAAAATCCTTCTTTTACTTAATCTGAACAAGGCCCGCAGGGCATTGAATTCTCGCATGAAACGAAGACAGCGTATAATTGACCAACTACACGCACTCAGACAGCGAGGAGACGAATGAAAAATTATGCCGTGATACAGCATAATTACAGCGAATTTCTGGGTTTGATTGAAAATCAACTGGAGGTGCGTGATATCGGTTTTAGCTATATCCGGCCTTTTGTTGGTCAGGGACTGCCCGCCAGCCCTCAGCCCTATGATGCGTTGTTTTTGCTCGGGGGCTCAGTACCTCCCACCGATAAAGAGAGCTATCCTTGGATAGACGAGGAAATTGCCCTTATCGATCGTTTTCTCCTGTCCGGTAGACCCGTGTTGGGTTTTGGGTTTGGTGCGCAGATTATCGCGTTGTGGGCCGGAGGTCAGGGCCAGTCAGAACCCGCACACACGGCGTATTGGACGCGGGCTCGTGCCGCTAATGGGGCGCAGGACGACCCTGTGGCGCAGGTCGTGGACGGGAAGAAGGTATTGGTTTTGTATAATGGCAAAGTGGAGTTGCCCGAGAATACAAAGGTTATTTTGGAAGACGAGGCCGGAAATCCCATTGCGTTCCGCCCAGAGCCGCGCGTCTATGGCATGCTCTTTCGCCCCGAGTTGAAACCGGGCATGTTGGAAGATATGGTAATGGAAGCCGGTCGTGAGACGGCGGCGAATATCGGTGAAGTTTTGGCTGAGGCCAGGCAGGAATGGGAGCAAACTCAGAAATTGACACACCAGATTTTGATTGCCCTCACCAAGGAACTGGATCTGATGACCGAACGCAAAAAGGCCCCCGTGTTTCGATTGAATGTGGAAAATGATGACGAGTGAAGCAGCGAAAGTGTTGGCAAAACTACATGATCAGCTCAATGTTGCCGATCAATATGCGCTAGTCTCCTTCGCGCAATTTTTACTGGCACGGAGCATGGATACAGGTGCTGGTGCTGAAGAGATTGGTATGGAGGAACCGAATATTCTTCCGGCCAAGGAAGGGGAATCGGTGGTGGCAGCAATCAAACGACTCCGGGCAAGTTATCCCATGTTGAGTCGAAAAGAAATGTTGGACAAGGTCTCGGTCTTGATGGCGCAACACGTGATGAATGGCAGAGACAAGGATGAAGTGATTGCTGATTTGGAGTTGCTCTTTAACGACGCATATCAATCCATGAGCGAGAAGGGGAAGTGAGATGATTGATATGATAAAGGAATGGTATTCCCGCCATTTTTCCAATCCCCAGGTGGTGATACTGGCCTTATTATTGGTATTGGGATTTAGCATTATCATTTTCTACGGTGAAATGCTGCTTCCCTTGCTCATTAGTATTGTGGTCGCCTATCTGCTTGAGTCCGCCGTTCAGAAACTCCAACGTATAGGGGTGAGCCGAAATCCTGCCGCCTACCTGGTTTTTATTCTGTTTCTCATACTAGTGGTGGTTTCTCTCGTATCCTTGATACCTTTGCTATCAGAACAAATGGCGCAGTTTTTTACGGAATTGCCCAAGATGATTTCCGCAACGCAGCGTGCGCTAATGCGCTTACCCGAATCCTATCCCGGCGTGGTTTCTCAAGACCAGATTCGAGAATTGATGATTGCCATTCGCGCTGAGATTGGTGATGTAGGGCAGAAAGTGTTGAGCTTTTCACTCACTTCCTTGCAGAATCTTATTACCTGGGCGGTGTATCTATTGTTGATCATTATCCTGGTCTTTTTCTTTTTAAAGGACAAGCGCAAGATACAGGATTGGGTTATCTCTTATCTGCCAAAAGATCGTGCCCTGGTCAAAGAGGTATGGATCGAGATGGATATGCAAATCGGTAATTATGTGCGTGGAAAGATTCTAGAAATTATCGTGGTGGGCGTTGCTACCTGGGTGGTTTTTGCCTTAATGGGTATGAACTACGCGATCCTGTTAGGTTTATTGGTTGGTCTTTCAGTGTTGGTGCCCTACGTGGGGGCGACAGTAGTCACCATTCCCGTTGCCTTGGTTGCCTTTTTCCAATGGGGCTGGTCCACCGAGTTCTTTTATCTCATGCTGGGTTACGGCATCGTCCAGGCTTTAGATGGTAATGTACTGGTTCCATTATTGTTTTCTGAGGCCGTTAACCTACACCCCGTTGCCATTATTGCCGCTATCATCGTGTTCGGCGGGCTATGGGGATTCTGGGGCGTGTTTTTTGCAATTCCTTTGGCAACGCTGGTAAAGGCGGTATTAAATGCCTGGCCCAGGGGTGGATTGGCTGGCTCTACATAAGAGTTTTCTGATCAATTATTTAGACTATAACTAGGTTGTGAAATACTACCAAATATAGTGATAAATACTATTAGTAAGTTTGTTTTTTTTATGTTTTAATAACAAAGTTTGCGCTTAAGGTACTATAAAAAAGGCTGCTACATAACGTTTGAAAAAAGATTTCGGCTGCTACTAGATTTCCAGTCCTCTATTTCCAACTATTGTTTGCATCTCCTGCGTCTTTAAGTGCCACACGGTTTTTTAGCCAATGGTTGGCTAGTCGCTGCTGCTCTAATTTGTGTCTTTGGTTAGGGTAGCGGTGTTCTCTGATCGATCAAAGCACAATAGAGAGTTTGATAAATGAATATTTACGTTGGAAATCTCACTTATAGTCTTACTGAAGATGAACTGAAAGATGCGTTTGCTGCTTTTGGTGAAGTCGTGAATGTAAACATAATTAAAGATAAGTTTTCAGGTCAATCTAAAGGCTTCGGTTTTGTCGAAATGCCTAATGACTCTGAAGCGGACGAAGCGATTAAAAACCTGGATGGAAGCTCCCTGAAAGGTCGCAATGTTCGAGTTAATCAGGCAAAACCACGCAGTGAGAGACCTCAACGTCAAGCTCGCTAAGTATGGTTTGTTTTAGGGGCGTGAAACTCACGCCCCTAATCTATCCCTGATAAACTGTTTCGGAAATATGTAGGTACGTGTTGGTGTTAATGCGTACACCTGCGCGTTCTCTTTGAATTCCGGATACCCGCGTTTAAAGCTTGGAAACGGGATAGTTTCCAGTCTTCGTGTTTTTTTCATTTCAAGTCGATATTTTAATGATATTGACTGTTTCCTCTCAAGCAATCTGTTCCCTTAAAAACCCAGTCGTCACAGAAATTTTGTTCTGTTTGTTCAGGCTAGAGTCTGCTGCTCGGGCTGACTTAATTTGAAACGAAATAAACCGGATCTGAATGCGTAAAGATCGATCTGGACATTTTTGTTTTTCGAATTTTATCAATAAGATACGTTTCTGTCTCTTTCTTAGACTTGTTCTAGGTAGGTAAACTTGTATCGGTGCGCGTCGATACAGTCCTTATATAAATCACTCAGACAGCGCATCCAGATTGTGAGCCAATCAGAACTCCAAGCAGATAAGAATAAGCCACTTGTCCCCAGGGCCATAGGAACACGAAACTTAAAGCTTCTGTACCTGGTGGTGATTGCATTGATTTGTGTGGTGGTTGGATTTGCCCACTGGATACAGCATAAAATCGAGGCGCATGAAAAACGTGTTCTTCATGACACCTTAAACCTCTTTGTTGCAAATTCTCATGAGCAAATTGACGTTTGGCGTAAAACGGTAGTGAGCCGATCGTCTTTATGGGCAGCGACGGACATTGTGCGGGAGACCAGTGAGCAACTGTTAAAAGTGGCCCCGACCCAGGCTGCGCTTCTAAACTCCGGCGCGCAAGCAAGACTCAGGAAGTTCGTTAAACCCCTGGTGGACGGGGTTGGTCATATTGGTTATTTCATTATTTCTCCGCAAGGAATAAACCTGGCCTCGATGCGAGATGAAAATATCGGTATACCGAATCTATTGCCGCTGGAATTCAGGAGGCGAATATTAGACGGCGATAAAGCTGTCAGTTTGCCACAGGAAAGTGATGTGCCCTTACTCAACTCGAATGGTGAACTGATGGCTGGAGCAGCCACAATGTTTGCGGCGGCTCCAGTGCGTAGCAAAAATAACGAGATTATCGCCATTTTTGCAGTAAGGCTCAGGGCCGACGAAGACCTAACGCGGACGCTTAGTCAATTTCGTATCGGAAAAACGGGTGAAACCTACGCCTTTAACAAGGATGGGCAGCTACTTACGGCCAGCCGGTTTGAACCAGAATTGCGCAGGGCGGGTCTGTTGGAAATGGGACGCAGTAGCACACTGAACGTGTCGCTCCGAGACCCAGGGACCAATCTATTGGTCTATAACGGTCCACCACTGAGTAATGGGCACAGTCTCCCTTTTACCTATGCGGTTCAGCAGGCTCTGGGTTACGATATCGGGTTCAATCTTGATGGCTACGGGGACTATTTAGGCGTGCCTGTGATAGGGGCGTGGATGTGGGATGCCGACTTTAATATTGGAATCGTTACCGAGATTCAGGCCGAGGAGGCCTATGCCAGCATGAATCTCGCGATACACCTGTCGCAGTTCTTAACCACCTTGTTCGTGCTTTCTATGTTAACCGCCCTTTTTGTTTTTCGTAAAAACCAAAAACAGTTACTCGCCAATGAACATCGTTTGGAGGAGGCTGTATTTAAGCGTACGCGGGAGCTGGAAGAGGCCAATAAGGCAAAAGACAGATTTTTATCCAGCATGAGCCACGAGCTAAGAACACCTCTCAATGCGGTGATCGGCTTTGCCCAACTGCTTGAATTGCGGGAAGACAACGATGCCCAGGAAAATGAATTTTTACACGAGATCTCGAAAGCGGGCGGACATTTACTTGATTTGATAAATGACATACTAGATCTTTCAAAAATAGAATCAGGAACCTTGAATTTTTCGATGGAAACGGTTGATGTTCGTGCTCTGGTCAAGGAATGTTTTGCATTGACTGGAACCATGGCTGCTCAACGGGGAATAAAACAAATCAATAGACTGAAAGAAACTGAACCGGCCTACGTTCTGGCAGATTACACCCGATTAAAGCAGATTCTATTGAACCTTATCAGCAATGCAATTAAATATAACGGCCGTAATGGCGCAGTCAGTATTAACTTTGTGTGCAAAAATTCCAGCAAGGGACAAATAGTGATAGAAGACAATGGC
>Ga0224501_10000604_pt1 | contig 28232 bp, 20 predicted proteins | sample SF_Oct11_sed_USG_4_FD_169105 | JGI IMG/M metagenome (GOLD analysis project Ga0224501, IMG submission 169105) | Sediment microbial communities from San Francisco Bay, California, United States - SF_Oct11_sed_USGS_8_1 | ecosystem: Environmental > Aquatic > Marine > Sediment | place: USA... | reverse complement strand
CTACTTAGACATCTGTGAAAAACAGTTTTTTATGACATTATCTGATAATTCTCTATCGTATAGTTAGATAAATTCCTATGGGAACTTTATGATGATTGCAACACACTACTTTGGAATGTGCACTTTCTAAAGAATGCAAGTCCACGCAATAGGTTCACATAGTACATAACCCCTCGACCCAGAGCAGGGAATCACGACCATTTTGTAAACAAGGCTTGTCATATACATAAAATGAAATTAACCTAACCTATGACAGGTGCCATTCACACTGGAAAACAAAACAAGGCACTTTTCACGATTTCTAACCTCTCGGCGAGTTGGTCTAAATTCTAAAGTGATGTCACTCTAAGCAGCACTGAATATTGTTATAATGTAGCTGTGCCTGGACTAAAAAGTTTGAGATCTCCACTCTTTTCAACTGTATCGAGTCAGTTTTTAAAACTTTTTTGGTGATGGGTTGAATTGCTGAGCTGAACTGATTTGATTATGTTCGCTTCATTTAAGTTTTTTTCAATGCCTTTATTGCATGCTATGAAATGCTAGTGACCTGATCTTATGGCCACTTCTTGACTTATATAACCCCATTGCAGAATGCGACACTGGTGTTGGAAATGCAGCATTCGCCACCATGGACATGCTCTGACTGCAAAAGGTCGTCGTGTGGAGCTAGTAGTGCGACCAAGTACACTATCTCAACAATAGATTGTGTGTCGTTTTTCCCTACTCCGAAAGGCGATACTAAATCTGTTTACGGTAATTGTAGAGCCTTTTGATACCGGGGCCTCAGAGTGGATTTATCTGTTATGGGCATTACTTTGAGCATCAATGATACGCATATTTTATTGTTGTGGGGATTATTATTAAAGGGGTTATGACATGGGCAAAAGTGACTTCACTTGTTCGTAGAATCTGAAGCCTACCATGAGCAAATGAGCCCAATATCCAGTTCAAAAGAAAGCTTAGATATAGCCTATCCAATGTGCATACTTACAGCCCTCAACGACGTACTTTTCCGATCGTCGACACACCAGAATTGGCCTCGATAGGAAATAAACACAGACCTGTTGGTGTTTGCATTGATTTCTCGGCTTACGCGCTGATGATTTACAGATGCGTTTGCATGTGTATACTAGACTTGTAGTTACACAAGTCTGAATAGAGTAACCGTGCAACAAAAAGATAGAAGTAGGGTTTCAGAGCGCAGTTTTTCACCTCTGTCAACGAGCGTTAGTGCCATTATTGCACAATTATAGAGGCCCGAATGCACCAGCCTCTATTTAGGGCTAGGGAAAACCGGCAAAGTACTTTTTATAACTTACGTTTTCTCCAATCTTACGTTCAAATTTGAGTTCTACTCGATGTTATAAGGGGGTGAAGATCACTAGGTTTTAGTAATTAGATCCCATTTTATTTCTATTTGGGCCGTAGTTATTCGAGCGACAGATATTCGGTTTGTCGAAAAAGACCACTCGCTATTGCTGCTATGAATGCGGAGTTGCCTCCCTCGACCATCGACCGCGTCATAACCCCTTTAAGATTTTCCCAGTTCATGCTCTGTGTGACACTAGGATTCCAGTTGTGATCACAATTGGTTCATTTTGCATTTATCTATTTATTGTCTATGGTTGTAGATATCGCCAATCATACATGTAGATTCACAGGTGCTTGTTGGGGGTTTTTCGAGTGTTTGATTACCTCACCACAGCAGATGTTCAATCATCTGGACCAGTGTCAGTTTTATGTAGACATTAGCCTGCGCAGTCTTTTACTCAGTGCTCCGGAGAGCATTATTAGGAAATTTTTTTCTTGCAGCCATGTGTCCCATAGAGGTGACTCTATGCGTAGACCTCCTTAATAACCTCGAAATCCCAACCTGACACACGTATTGTGAACAGCAAAGTTACCTCCGAACCGGGAAACGAATCAAGGATCCAGTCCAAGGCCATATCTTTTACTTAGCCATCACTTTACCTCGGCATCAGAACTGTAAAGGATATTTGGAATCAGAATAGCAGAATGCAGTTTCATTGCCACACAACCACAATCAAAGTATTGAACTCCTCTTCTCTCTCACAGAGCCTGTGGATACTGGTGACAGTGAGACGATAGGTGCACTGACTGTGACGGATGAACCGCCCCCTTACCCGGCCCCAGCCCCCAGCGGCTCGCGACGGCTACCACCGTTGCCTCCAGCCAGACAGTCACCGCCTTTACCGAAGCCACGGCCTCGCTCTTCAAACAGCGAGTGTTCCACCAAGCCGCCAAGTCCAATTCAACATGAGGGCGCATTCTCAGATCAGGCCGACCAGCGTAAGGTAATAATACACAGTGTACTGGGGACTATATAAACGATATACCCCTGTCTCATTGTAAGGAAAATTTTTATCAGTTGAGGTTTCCAAAAAATGGCCCTATTATTTGATTTGTCGATATAGGGTGTGTGTTGGATACCTAGCGGCTAGAATAATAAAATATTCAAGTCTAGTTGAGCCTTGACTTAGCCGTTGGATAATAAAAAATGATCAGCGGATGATTAAATAGATAACCGTCAGCTTATCAATTTTAATTTATTATTTATAAGCTGCTAGGTATCCAAATGTACCCATACATGGAGTATCAAATCCAGTCGGAAAATGGAGCGAAAGCCAGTAGATACGTGGTTCCATTTGATGCACCTTTACAGTCCAGAATATCACACTAGTGTACTGCGGTATTTTGAGCCATCAGTATATCATGCTCAATGGGGCATAGGGGTGAGGCGATTGTGTCTCGCATCTTGTTGCTGATCAAGTTAGTGTAAAGAAGTTCTTGGAATATAGGTCGGTAGTTAGCTTCCCATCCAGTTGTTATGTTCACTGATGCTTGACGCCTGCATGGAATGTTGACATCTCAGTTAGCCGTGTGATATGATGCGTGAAATGCTGGTGGCCTTTGTTGCCCATTCACTCACTTCCTCTTCAGTTTTATTGAACTGAAGTCGGTGGTTACCCTCATAGGCTGTGAACTGATCCTGGACATCATCTTACATTTGAAACTCGCCAGATAGTGTCGACAGTGTCAGATAGTATCTGAGTGGGTGCCTTATTATTTTCATTGTTTGCAGGTTATTGAGGACAGGCTTCGTAAAGCGGGCTTTGGTTTTTTCGCTCTACAGATAACACCAGAAGATGTGCGACGTCAGATACCATTCGTAGTGCATAGCCTGTAAGTGATCTCTCTCTCCTTCTCCCTCTCCCTCTCCCTCTCCCACCCCTCTCCCTCTCCCACCCCCTCTCCCTCTTCCTCCCCCTCTCCCTTTCCGCCTCCCCTCCCCGGTGCCAGCAATTCAGCCTTTTCTACATTGATGAAATAGATTTAGTTTTGGTAGCGTAGCAGCAAGCTTTCGTGGCAGGTACCCTACATTTGTATAAAGGAAATCATAAGTGGAGGTATGACAGTTATTTCGTTGGCTAGCTTCCTTGTCTAGGTTGTATTGAATATGTGATGAGAGTGAGATATATGGAAATCCCACAGCTTACGTCAAATAGTTTCGACCACAAACGTGTATCTAGGACTCATGTGAGAAAAACTCAACTGCCAAGAATGCCTGGTTCTGAAAAAAACAATACCTTTCTCCTATAGGAAATGGATATAGAGTAGTCAATAAATATGTAATGGGTGGCAGATCAGAATGATACTGTATGGCTGTCAGCATTGATGCCAAATCCATCGTACTTTGGTTGGGATTTTTATAACCATTCCCTCTGGTCCGCGGCTAGGCATCTAATCTCAAGCAGTGAGAATGATGTCTATCTGGGAGTGGTCACTGATGTCTGTCTTTTCTGATCCTCTTAGATCATTTAGCGATGCTTTTTAAGAATATAATCATCAATATAATTGAACTTCCATGCGGTGTTTACTCTGTATACCAGATACAGTTGTATGAGTTCTGGTTTTCCTTTGTCAGTTGTAGAGGTTTTGATGCAAACCCAAAGTTTTATTACTCTTTTTAGTCCCATAGCCTTGACGAATATTAGGTGGGAAAGGGGGAAACTGGGAGCAGAAGAAGCTGTGTAGCTGTCCTTCCAGTGGACTTGTGAGGGTATATGTGTGAGGCTTATACTCGCAAAAGAAACCCATCAACGAGATTTGAACGTGGGCTCATGCGATTGCTATCCTAGCGCTGCACTACTGAGGTATTACTACTGCATGTAAAAACATTTCAATGGGTTTCTTTTTGTTTGTAGAAAAAGGGATAACACATTCTATCGCCGGGTGATCCATAGATCGACTGAGGGCAAGTACTATTTCCACAGAGACACGGGACCATTTGGCAGTTTGGAAAGTCTTCTGCAATATTATGAGAAGCATCCAGTGGATGAAAAAATATACCTACAATATCGAATTATGCCTAACCAGCCTCTAGTATATCAGCCTAGCACCAGTATAACCATAACCAAGTCCTCACCCGAACTTCTACGTAGTTCTTGACGAGGCAAGACATGTTGAACGACTGACATAATGTACTTTTTACTGTATATCTATGCCCTGTGATAAGCAATGCATTTCCAAGTTTTCGCAGATTTTTGTTTTATAGATGTATGAGATCTGAAAAACAGCTTTTGTATTTTGAAAATATCGCTGATTTTTACCTTGGAACAATATTTATTTTAGGATGTTTATTTTCATATATTTTTGTATATAATTATAAATCGGTATAATAATGCCTATCTCATTACTGAGCTAATTTGTGCATGCAATGATGATGGGGAAATTTGCCCAGTGATGTGCAGGCAGTAGCTATTGATGAGTTGATGGTGCAATGAGGAAGTGAGGTAAACACGTACACGTTTTGAATAGGCCAGTTGCCATACCACGTTAGGTACCAAAGATACGAGAATGAGATGGGAATGAAGAGAGGTGTAGGTTGAGGGAAGACGGGTAGCCAGGCTCTCAGATCTCATTTCCAGCAGACGACGATATTAGGATCATCCTCCACTTTCTTATTTAGAGTCTCATAACTGATCCCTACAATAGAGGGTAGAGCCATATAGATATGGGATACATATATCAAACCATGCCCGCTGATCACTAATAGATGTCACTACGACCTCAGCTCAATTGTCTAATTACCCAATATATCACATGACACATTGTGATAAAGATGGCAGGTCCCAACCTGCATGTTGATTGGCCATTGAGGGAGGCTCTAGAAAATACAAATATTTCATGGAACTATATGGCCAAGCGGTTAGCCTCAAATTTCTAAATGTCTGTGGTATTTTCAGGACGTAGACTGGGAACTTATTGAGTTTAGATGGGAATCCCAAACCAATTGCCGGTGTGTGAGCCATTGAGTGAGGTCTCTGCAATTACAAATGTTTCATGTACAAGCTTTGTCATCTTATATAATTTGATGATGTACCTAGTCTCCCTGACTGCGGATCCAGCATCAATGCTCCACGTATCCTAGTGAGGCTTGGTTTTTGTTGTGCTTTTGACCTATGATTAATGGTAGGAGCTCGTACAACAGGAGCCTGTCGTGACCAGGATTTGAACCCAGCCGTTCACGGTGGCGAGCCCAGCGCTCTACCACTGAGCTAGTCCCGAATACCCCCCATAGAGTAACCTTCTCTATGGGGAACACAGGTGTATGCAGAAAGCCTGATGACTCACCCCAAGAAACACTGAATCAGACTAATTTCTGCACCACTCCCGACAGTTGTTCTCTCATGGACAGACGAAATTACTTTACTGACCTAGTTTACAGCAGATCTCATCATAGGAAGTACGCCCATTACAGTACTGACTGATATCGACTGTATTGCCATTATAAGACTCACTGGTTACCGTCGTTTTCACTGGATACTGTTGGATTCGTCTGATAAAGGAATTCATCACGCCAAACTGAATCAGTTTCCTGCAACAGAAAAACGGACGAATCAATTGATTGATGAAATCCTACGTTTCCTCCGCTTGGTTCTTCAATCGTCCTTGAAATTTTGCGACCGAAATTTTTCCCAAAATTTCGGTCGCGAGCATGCAAATGCACCTATTTTCAGCGAAATCCAAGCCAACTGCCGTGGCCTGGATTCAAATTCAGGTTCTCAGAGTTGAAAGCCCGCTATCCCTCATAGATGTAGCAAACCAGTGTAGACACAGGATGTTGGAGTTGCCCACTCCATTGTTACTTACCTAATGTCTATACCGAGTTCCTTTGGTTTGTAGCGGATACAGACCAGTTTAACTGTGGTCATAGTACCGTGGCTGAAACTCAGATACAGCTTCAGTATGTCATCCAGGGTTGGCTTCTTCCGAGCTACAACAAGCAGACAGTGGGACTTTCGCCAAAAAAGAGCGGGGATAGTGACCTAGCTCCACCGTTAAAGCACCGGGCTTGCAGCCGGGGTCACCTAGGTTCGAATTCAAGTCCAACATTATATGAGTATGAGCTCCCCACATTTATCCTAGCTCCTACCGCTCCAACAAGCCTCGGGCTTATGAAGTCCATTAATTAGAATAGAGTAGAACCTTGCTAAACAATGTCACAGTAGACACAGACACTTTAAGATTCGAAACGTATAGTATTTTTATCAAAGGGGTTATGTCACGGTCAATGGTAGATGCACTTTCGGAGTTGTGTGCCCCATCAGTAAAGGGAGGCAACTCCGCATTCATTGAAGCGATAGGGAGTGGGCTTTTTCCCCAAAATGAATGTCGCGCACTACGACTCGAATGGCACAAATAAAAATAAAATGGTATCTAATTACTAAAACCTAGTAACCTAATGATCATAACTCCCTCATAACGTAATATTGGAGAAAACTGAAGTTATAGAAGTGCTTTGCCACTTTTTCCTATGCCTAAATAGAAGCAGTTGCATTCAGGCCTCCATCATTGTGCAATAATGGTACTAACGCTCGCTGACAGAGGTGAAAAACCGCCCTGCGAAGTCCTATTTCTATATTTTTGTTGAACATTTTCTCTATATAGACTTGTGTAACTACAGGTCTAGTATGCACCTGCAAGAGAATTTTCCAAACATTAGCGCGTAAGCTGAGAAATCAATGCAAACACCAACAGCTCTGTGTTAACTTCCTATCTCTAGGCCAATTCTGTTGCGTTGACGGTCTGAAACGTGCGTCGTTGTGGGCTCTGAGTATGCACATTGGATAAGGCTATATCTAAGCTTCCACTTGAGCTAGGTATTGGGCCCATTTGCTCATAGTAAGCTTTAGAATCTGAAAACAAGTGAAGACACTTTTGGCCATGACATAACCTCATTAACCCGCAGTAAACTTGCCGCAAGGAGAATGAACACGAGAATTTTTTATCAATTTCACCCAAGTGTCATACAACTTTATGAACTCGACCTCTTTGATCTCAACTCTCACCTGGTGTGGACTGGGCAACAACCTAGCGGATTAGGAATGGCAATGCTTGCAACCAGGATAAGCACAGGAAGCCGAAAACACTACACAGTCATAAGACGCGCATAGAGTAAGGGCTGGGTCAAACTCACAGGAGATGCTGACAGCTTTTATGCATCGATTTTGTAGGTCTTTGGAAGAATAGAGGTTTCTAATTTCAGACATCGCAGCGTACACGTTGGAATACTACAACGTAAACGAAAGGTACGGTAACTTAACGTGTCTTAAGAGGTTGCGTCGGATAGCTTTCTACCACTTGTGGGCAGGCATTCAATTCATGATGCCTGATGGCTAGGGCGATGAGATTCCTGTGGTTACTTGTTACTTAGTTCATTGGTTATGCTTACCAAGGGCAGTTTGTAGCAAAAGTCCTTGCTAACGGCCAATCGGTCGTTATACATGGTGCCTTGCTAAGCGAGATCAATCGGCGGCCATGCTGACAGCCAAAATATTTTTTCTATTACTTTGTATTCTCATCAAAAATTCACAAAAGATGGCTTATATCATGAATACATTGTACATTGAGTGAATTTTAGAACAAATTGTTAAAACAACCAAAACAACTTCATTTTGTGTTTAAATCATAATAAGTCTATATAGTGAGTCAGCAGCTTAACTACCGGATCCGTGTTTAGATAGGGAGGAATCCGAAAAGAATTGCTAAGCTCCGTCCACCATCGTATTGTGTCATACCTTATCAGGCATTTGAGGCATCAGGTTTTCAGCAAGATTTCCACAGAAATAAGATCAGGGGTGCGATGTGAGACCATGTTTTCAGTTCATTAACACTTTAACTGATAGCACATTGAGGTGTAATTCACAACTTGGTTCAGAAATAACAAAATGGAAGTAAAAAAGAATCTTCTTTCAAGCATTTCAAATTTTGGTTTCTAGCAGACTTTTTTTAAAGGTGATACCCGAGTGAAGAATGTTGACAGGGAAGTTGGACCATTTTGTATAAGATGGCCGACACTTTTTAATACATAAGCAATGTCAGTCATTAATCCGAACCTACCTGAAACAGGGGGATTATAACCACTAGCTTGAAATATCTACAGCAGATACAAAATTAGTTGGACATTTGCAGAAAACACTGTTGCAGAAATTCCCATTTCAAATGATCAAAACACATGAGAGGGCAACTCCCAAATATAATCATCAATCAATTTTCACTGGACCAAACATGTCCGTCCTACTAGATATTATAGGAAGTGATAGAAGTTGAACTGGATCCGCTAGAAGATTAAAATGATGAGGAGAAACGCTAAATAACAGTGTAAGCAATGATGACGCAGCCTTCAACTTTGGCTCGAGATTAAAAGCCACTCAGTAGTGGGTTAAAACACAGGCGTAAAACCTCATAAAATATTGCGTACGAAAACACGCAAATACTACATATAGGGTACATATTTAGATGCCGGTACTCACAATAAATTCTGAACGAGAGACTTGACGAGCTTTACACAGATACCAGCATCTGAGGCGATACGAGCGATGTGACGGAAACCATCTATATACGGCAACACCTACAAAACATGTACAAATTGTCATCAGCCGGTAAGAGCTTCATAATACAATTAGTGGGTATAGGTTTTGGGTCTGACTGTCACAGCTGACCCAATCAGTTATGGTGATGCTGCCGGGTTAGATACTTGTTTTTTTTCCACCAGTTAGCGGTTCTAGTTCCTGGTATGGGCCTTTAACACGCTTCTCCTTTCAAATTGCTAGCGTGGGTTTGGATAACCAAGGAAGAAATGGAGGTCCCCAACTAGTGGATAAGAGTCAAAATCACTCCTGATCCCAACATCCCAGGAACACCCGTTTGATCTTGTAGCTAGCGCCTCACAAGACATTATCGGGTGCCCTGGTAGAGTAAAACTGGCCCTGGGCATAGTCAGCTTCTACTACACCGACCCTATCAGACCTACACAGGCAGCAACTTAATTAGGTGCGGTCTTTGTCGCACCGTGACCGACAGCGAAATTATACAGGTTAAAAGGGAGCAACACAAGCAGGTTAGTATCAACGCTCCACCTCATAGTGAGGCTTCTCCTGTACCTGAGATAACTAAAGTATGGTGTGGTCAGTTATGCATAATGGAATTCCATATAGCCAGGAAATTAAACCTGGTTCAGAAAACAACTCTTGATTTAAAACATAACTAAATAAAAAGTTTTAAATAGCCACCTGTTGAGTGCACAAGTCCCATTGATGATGATGATACTCCTTTGGATAGAAGGTAAGAACAGGTACATCATGCCCATGGACAGGTCCGGGCACTTCGAGGCTGGGTACAATCTTCAGGTGAATTGTGTTAGCTTCATCTAAAATGCGGTCAAGGGCTGTGTTGTTCGTATTGCTGTAAATTTTAAGGATTAGCCTAACAATGCACTGGGCTTTAGTGCACCAATTCGTCACATTAAAGAACACCAGAAAATCCAGATTGTCCAGTTAGGGGCATAAGAAATTGATCCATATTAATCAATGTCTGCTAGTATTCAGTTAGATGTCCCTTTGAATGTGGGAATCACTTTGGTGTGAGGTTTTATGTCACTGCAATAGTTTGTAAAGCTGGTCGCATAGTCTTTTGTTCAACCTAGTTTACATTCCACATTTCCTTGCACGGGTTTTTTGAGTTTACTCCATATATAACAGTAGTATTAATCCGGATGTCTTTTTGGCAACACCATTTTCTGGGATTTAAACCCGTGACTCGCTATTCAGAAGCCGTATTCAGGTGTTCAAATGTTGTGTATGTCACTCTAGTACCAAAGCACCATTAAAGGGGTTATGACTTGGGCAAAAGTGACTTCACTTGTTTGTAGATTCTGAAGCCTACCATGAACAAATGGGCCCAATACCCAGTTCAAATGGAAGCTTAGATATAGCCCTATCTGATGCGCATACTTAGAGCCCTCAGTGATGCACTTTTCAGACCGTCGACGCACTAGAATTGGCCTCGAGATCGGAAATTAACACAGAGCTATTGGTGTTTGCGTTGACTTCTCGGCTTACGCGCTGATGTTTGGAAAATCCTCTCGCAGGTGCACGCTAGACTTACACAAGTCTATATAGAGCAAATGTCCAACAAAAATATAGAAATAGGGTTTCAGAGTGCGGTTTTTCACCTCTATCAGCGAGCGTTAGTGCCATTATTGCGAAATGATAGAGGCTCGAATGCAATGGCCTCTATTTAGGGCTACGGAAAACTGGCAAAACACTTATTATAATTTAAGTTTTCTCCAATCTTATGTCCAATTTTAAGTTCTACTCGATGTTATAAGGGGGTGAAGATCACTAGGTTACTAAGTTTTAGTAATTAGATTTCATTTTCTTTCCATTTGGGCCGTAGTTATTCAAGTGACCGAACAAGACCACTCACTATCGTTGCAATGAATGCGGAGTTGCCTCCCTTTAAAATGGGGAACACAACTCTGAAAGTAAATGAAAGTTTTCCAGGTTTCAAGCATGTTCGCATACAGTCATTTGCTTGGTTCAATGCCTACCTATTGGGATGGCGCATTGACCACGGCTGTTGATATCGGCAAGAACTTGCTCCAGTACTCTATCCACCGGGGTGTAGTATTCTTTATCGTCCCGCTGTTTTGCCTCTTTGTTGTCCATAGTGCGACTAGTGAGATAAAGATCACTGGTGCGATTCAGGTAGAGTGATTCCGTCTACCGAAGAATAAATTTGGAGGTATCACCATTGAGAACTGAATGTAGGCAAGAGAGGGCAACTGCTTCCTGCGGACTTATTACAATGGCCTAGTGCTTTATACCGCAAAGCCTACACTGTAACTAGTTGGATGCGCATATTTCCATAAATAATTGAAAAGTCTCTGGCCATTCTCGGCTTGAGAAAATTGCCGCATTAATATTTCTTCCATCTGATCTATAGATCCAAGTCAAGGGGTGGGAGCCATTGGGATTCAGCAGAATACCCAAAAGGGCAACCATAGTAATACCTCTAGGACGGTGAAGTATGACACTAGTTTCTTGAGAACTCGCTCATAGCATTTGGTGTTGGCTTCTGGGTCAAACACGAAACAGATGTTAAAGATGAAGGCGTTTCTGACATACATCTTACTTTTGATCCAAGTCGGGAAGCCAAGGATCTTCATTGCAGGTGGTTTGCTTAGTTTACTAAAAGCAAATGGTCACCATTCACATGTGAATGATTGTATGACAAAAAACAAACCCAGTTTACTACTATATAACTTATTGTATTAAAATAGGGTGAGTCAATCAGAGATTGATCGGGATGTGCCATAACTATCATGATTATGTAGTGCTATACCAATGAGCCCAGCTCGCCTGACAGTCAAGTGGTATTTGGATGATAATAGTGAATAAGCACAAAACGACCCTAGCTATTGGATCTACACCACTAACCAGGTAACCATGGGTATGGATAAAGGGTTTTGGGCTAAAAGTTATCGCTAGCAAAGTGGCCGAGTACGCCATCTGTTGGGGTTGACATTTATATGGGACCATATTATTACTTTGAAATCAGGTACACAAACTTTTGAATTATACTTACACCGTGATAAGTTTTTGTTCAAGTTCTTCCCTGGGAATGATATAACTTTGCAGACGAGAAAAATCTTCTGGTTTCACATAGTCTTCAGGACACTGAACAGAGAGAATTCCCAAAAGGGATTTAGGAATAGAAGGTTTCTGTCAGTGTCATTCGCAAAAAAAGTGCCAATGAGGAGGTGTTGCGACAACACCTCCTTAGGTTAAACATCTGTTGTTAAGAGTTTGACGTGTCTTGAGACTTAAACGATGACAGAGTGACTGACAGAGAGTGAGAGTTGCCCCGCAGTTGAGTTGCAATTACTGAGCTAATAGTAGTACTACTAGAGGGGCAGGTTAGCTCCATCGGTAAAAGCTTGGATCTGCATTCTAAGGATTGCAGGTTCGAGCCTCACTGCCGGCAGGGTATTTTTCTGGTATGGGCCTTTATCAAGCCGCTCACTCCCAATTGCTAGCGTGCGTTCGGATCACCACGGTAAAAAATGGAGATCCCAACCGGTGGTTTAGGGTCAAAATCACCCCACGATTGTAAAAGACCCACCTCCCCTGCTCTTTAAGAGCAGCCGAATTTCGGCAGTCGACGTGTAAAAAGATGGCTTAGGTAGACTGACCCCCCCCAACCTCCCAGGACCATCCGTTCAGTATTGTAGCTGGTGCTTCACACTGATTGATTGAATTAGCAGGTGTACTGGTAGAGTGTGAGTTGGCCCGGGCATGACAATTTACACTATAAACTTCTCATGTTACCAGCTGTTATCTGGCTTGCCAGATAACCCCAATACTCAGTAACAAGTGGGGGCCTACACACTACTAGTACTAGTTTATTACTCACAGAAGGGTAGTGAGCAACTATGTACCCCATACCCTCGAAACTATGAACCCTATACTCTCGAAACCAGGTACACCGAACTCTGGAAACCATACACTCTGTACCCCTACCTCGAGACCATGTTCCCTGTACCCTCGACACCATGCACTTCGACCAGAAATTTGACAAAAAAGTGGAATAACCCATCAATGTTTAAAAATTAAGATTAAACTTGACTTTTTAACATAAAAATTATGTTTATTGTTTTCACTTTCAATACCCAGGTTGAGACATGCTGACATGGTATTTTAATGTAAAAAAAAAATTGATGACATTCTAAGTGATGAAAGCGGTGGAATTTATCTGATACATTGATTATTGAAAAGGAAAACACAAAGGTGGTTCTATAGTTTGTCTCTCTCTCAGGTTGTGTTATACCGAGAACACAAGGATTTATTATTAAATTTTTAAACATTATTATTATTAAGGTAAATCTGCTTTTTTGGGTCAAATTTTTATGGAAGTATATGGACATAGTATCCACGATACAGGGCACATAGTTTCCAGCTTGGGGTACATAGCACATGGTTTCGAGAGTACGGGTACCTGGTTTCGGAGGTACTGGGGTACAGGTTACGGGTACATAGTTTCTCACTACCGCCCACGGAGTCACCCAGTGACTCGTCCCCTGGTCTTTACCGAATTCCTCACCTAGTTATATAAATTTATAATATACTTTTATAGTTACTAAGTACTAACTAGTAAACTACTAACTAGCTAAGTAAGTAAGTAACTAAGTTACTAACTTACTACTTAGAGTTAGACTTAGAGTTAGACTTAGACTTAGAGTTAGTAACTAACTTCTAGTTCTAGTTCTAATCTAAATATAACTAAGTCTAAGTAAGTTAGTACCTTAGCTTCAGTCCAGGGGTGACCCAATGCCACGTTACACCAGGAGTTATACAGTAATCTTACCTGGTATGTGATAGTCGGGCCTTGCACAGGATGAAACTGGCACAGAAACACGCATTTTATTTTTGTTTCGTTCTCGCTCATTCTCATCATCGTACTCGGATGTCTCTGAAGGTACTCTTTCTGATCAGTCCTTCAAAGAGGCAACAAACGAATTCTCAAAGAAGTTGACTTACATCGCGCCTTGTCGTGTAGCGAACAGAAAGATACGGTTGAAGATCGGTGTTGTATTTCGATGCCATTCAGCTCACTAAATCTATGCTTGACATACTTTTATTTTCTCAAGGTCAGATTTGACTAACTACTACCTGCTTGCGGGACTGGGACGTTAATTTTATACTGGAACATTTTCCTGCTGTATTCGTTATGACTTCAGAAATAACCACATGAAGTCGTGAGCAAAGAGTTTCACCAAGTATGAGTGTCTGGGTGGCGACCAAAAAGCTAGGAATAGGTAAGTAATCAAGTCAACTAAACGGCTGATTTACCAAATATTCCTCCCTGGTCGGTAGTCCTAACCTGGCCTAGGCCCAGGTGATTGAGTTGACTGAGTCATTGACTGAGTGACCGAGTGACTATTCTACTGACGAGTGACCACTAAGTAACTGACTCATCCAGTTCGATACCCGGTCTGTTACTGGGTGGCACAAGAGAAGCCTCGGATCAAGAGTAGACCAGGTAAACCAAAGCGCTAGTACTAGTAGTAGTAACAAACAAGTACTGAACTGAAGTAGGCTAACTAACAGAATATATTAGTTATTACTAAATAAATACTAATAGTAGTACTAGTAGTGGGTAAATTTACTACTAAGCGTGTTGCTTCAGTTTCAAATGGTTGTACTTTGTCAATCAAAATGTTCCATACATTGCAGTAAAGTTAGTTGTTACCAACCTCAACTAAAGTTGTATTCTCCTAGAATTTCTACTTCCAAGTTCCAGCCTCGTGGCTTGTTCAGCTTTAGTAAACCTGCTATTTACGTGATAATTGTAATGTAAGTTTAGTACTACTAGTGCTGGTAGCACTAGTTGTAGTACTAACAGATTAGCAACTGCACTACATAAACAGTAATTGTAAGCCAATCACTAGTGAATAACGCCGCAGAAGTTGAGTTAGTTTCAGTTGTGGTTTGGTCAGTCAGTACATGGGATCTTTATTTTGTTGTCTCACTCTTGAAACCTTACTTTGTAGCAATATGCCATTACAAGACCAAGGAAAATTACCATTTGCCAGTTAGCGTCGGTGATGCTATTCATATCATTGAAGAAGAACCAGGTGAGTGGGGGATCTGTTACACTTCATAGCAGTTCCAATTTTGGACGATCCTGTGAATTTACATCCTGTGGGTTTTAGGGATGAAACTCGCTCGCAGATGTATGCGATGCATATACATGTGTAAAATTTTGCGTTCACACATTAAACTCACCAAATTCGATGGACGTAGAATTACAAGGGTGCCCAACTCTAAATTCTCATAAAAGGAGACTCAATTCATTTCCGGGTACACGGCAGTGAGAGATCAGAGACAATTAAAATGAATGAAGATTGCGGGATATGAGAGACTTGAGTATACCCGTAGGGAAATTTAGTTTGATAATGAATTAAGCAGAATTGATCACAACCTAATGAGCAAATCGAACGCTAAGCCCAAAAAGAGCAATTTCAGTCAACGAAAACACGAAAAAAGTCAAGTACTTGTTTAGTTGTTGTGGGAAGCCCCTAACTCTTGCAGCTCTACATGGATAGCTCATCGATTGCTTACTGAAATGTTGGTATAGCTGTATATTTTTGCAGGCAAGGTCGTAGAGGTCGCGGACCACAGATCTCAATTAATAACTCGTTCCTCCCGGCCCGACTTTGCAGTGGGTAAAAGTAAAAACTTGACATCGATTGCTGAATTTTCCCCAAATGCAATGGTGAAAGCTGGTCATGTGATAAAAAAATATGCACACATCCCGTAAAAGACGGTGGTTGTCCCAGAGCCGGGCCAAGCCGGGATATAAGCAGAGTTGCAAGCAATGGAAAGCTCTTTTCTCAAGTTCTTTATAGCCGATTCAAACTGTACAGGCTACCCCAACAGCAGTTTCTTCTCTAACATGTAGGGGTATTGCTAGCCTAAATATTCACAACAAATCACCAGTCCATGGGATGCTGTATAGCAAACTAGTGAGTTTTGTGTTACATTGTGGTGGGAGTGAAGCTCTGCTATAAGCAGGGTGTTTTTTTGTGCACGGTCTGAATAATTATCAAGACACAATAAATGTGGCAAACTTTATTATCATGATGTAACAGAAAGCTCTGATAGGAGCATATTGCTACAACAGAGTTTATTTAAGCATGCGGAGTAGAACTAGAAGTCTTCCCTTACAAAAACCCGGGTTATCCATTCCCAGTCTCGGGGAGAATGAATCCCGCAGTCTGTCCTCTCCGTGGCTCTAGTTCAATTCCCTGTCGTGGCGAAGCAATTCAAGGAATTTTTTCCGGGCCGATCACACTGTGCCAACCCGTCTTGAGCCAGGGTGACAGAAGATTGCACAATCTCTTTTCAATCACACATCATACAATCTGTGGACATAGAGGAGGAAGGCCTACGTCCAACCACGGACAGTCAATGGCTGAAAGAAAGTTCCATTCCAACCCGAGTTTGATTGCCGGCGGTTTTTAGTCTGCAGCATACCAGCCTCACATCATTTTCCTTAACCTCTTTGTAGAATGGTATCGCGGATACCTCATACGCGATCGCCATGTCAAGGGGATTATACCTAAAAAGTTTGTTCATATCAAAGAGTGCAATGTCATAAAGATCGGGTAAGTAAAAAATTATGGTGAAGGGAGCTTGCCGTGTCAAGCTTCTGACAAATAGCACAAATTTATTTGGTGACATCAAACATTTCTACATTTGTGTATGAATCTGTTGAGGTTCTCGGTCATCCCATCTGGTAAACCTATAAAGCTTCTGACTTGTTTTAAAACAGAATGGACATGCTGTGAGAAGTTAACCTCCCCCACAACTGTGGCTTGAAATCTTGATCTCACACTCTTTCAATTCCCTATCGAGTATGATTAGATGATTTTAAAGTACAGTATTTGGCTACCTGAGCATTGCCTTCAATATATCGGGTTATCTGTAGGAGCTATGAGTCGATGACGCCAAAAGAAAAGCCTATTGTTCAAGAGATAACTTCAGTACTTAGAGAATGGGGGTCTCTGCTCACTAATCTATATGTGGTGAGTCCGTGTGAAAGCGTAGACTGACTCAACGGCCTCGCTGTCTTCTAGATTCTCCAATAATTTGTTCTTTAAATTGAACGTGATTACCATGTTGGGAATGCTCCCAAAGTTCTACGGAAAATTCCTCCGAATCGAGATGTTATTTATGTTGTGAGTAGCTCAGTTAATTATGGCGTATTCACAATTCTAAATTTGCTTTATTCAATGATATTATGTCAGTGTTTTATCATATAAATTAACGCTGAACTGTATGTCGGTGAATTGAGCCTGCGTGACTCCTCTGTTCCTGATGATGAGGTAAACTGTCCAAAATTGGGTTTCTCATGGCATATCATCACCATGCTGGAGAAGTGACAGATGTGGAGTGATCTTGATCCTTTGGGACCCATTGGGACCTCTACTATTTATGCCGTGGCGGACTGAAGCATGTTAGCGGTTCGGAGTGAGTGGTTCGCCGTAGGCCTGTACCGCAAATCATCAACAGTAATAGGAATCAAAACACAGTCCTTGGGGCTTTACCTTGCTATTTTATCAACTGATCCATCTTGGCCAGTGCTCAGAGTTTTGGGCACAGTGTCCACCTTCATACGGAGATTTATTGTTTTACTGTATGTTGCCAGCAAAACGAACGGAAGAAATATCAGGAAGTAAGAAGAATGGTGAGCACTCTCATTACCACTCGCCGGGATCTCATGTCTCGCAAACTCACTCTGGTAGGTGCTGCCTATAGCCCTGTTAACACTGCGATCATTTATCCTTAGTGTGCGCGGCGTGTGTGGCTGATCATACCACGATTTACTACAACAGACATTGATACCCCACTTGTACTCAATGCTACCTTATGTACCCATTTTATGGTTGAACTGAGACCCAGGTTCACATGTAGGCAGTCGCATGTTGTTGACCCTTGACAAGTGTTCATTCATTTTGAATGTCGTTTCCGTCAGGCCAGAAAGCCTCAGCTAGCTGCGAATATGCCGTTACAGATCTGCTATAATATTTCTGTCAAAGCTTGCCCAATCAAATGTTACAGTATTTGCTGTAGTCTGTTGCCAATTGGTACTTGGTTTGTTAGTATTTTTTACCCATTGAGTGGAGTGATAATTGATGGGCCATGCATGCGCCACATACTGGGCACATCAGTTGTCAGTAGCAGGCAGGGGGGATAGGGGCGGTGATGACATGCATATATGCTCCCACTCAAGATTGTAATGAGTAAATTGCTTTTAGTGCGACCAACCGCTTGTAGTTTGGTTATCGCTATTGTAATGACAATTCCTGTCTTGTATTGTCAAAAACTCGACAAGTTGTTAACTTGTGACTAAGTTGCGCACTATGCGGTGTTGTCTCACTGTTAGTTGCTGGATTAAAACCCCTTGTCTTTTGGTTCATATGGAACTCTTGCAAGCATAGGGTTACAGTTGAAGGATAACTCTATGCTTACAAATTACACCTCAATAGCTTCATGCGGATCTGTCTTGCAGTTTTTGTTCCTGTTGAAAGTCTGTCTTGCAAATCAGACATGTCACTGGGTAATCTATTTAAAAAGGCCATTGATTAAACTCTTCTGGTCAGATTCGATGAATCTGCTACTGCTCCACTGCTCTGTTCTGAGGCACTGGAAAGTTTATGCAATATACTGTTAGGGGAACACATGACAGTCTTTGGATGGAAAGACATTTGATCTTAAGGCCTACTTTATAAGCAGGCCGCAAAATGAAAGTGTCTTTGATTGAAATCCCGTTTTAATTGATGTGAAGTTGAAATTCGTCGTTGTATTCCGCTGTTCTGTAGTGCTGGCATATCACACCAGTGATACCAAGAAGATAGTTTGTGTTGAGTCCCTCAATCGTCTTTTTTCAGGATGATTTCCGAAGGAAGCAGCTGGAATCCACCGCGCTGATCGATTACGGAAATATGTACGTATAATCCTACCCTTGTGGCGACGGAGGTGTCACGTCTAAACTTATCCATCCAGGAAACGCAGAACCATGTGACTATGATAAACCAGTGGTCACAGTTGAGTAGTCAAACCACAGAAAGCTCTTGTGATGGTTTTTTAATTCAGCAAGTGATCGTAGACATGTGAGGGCGCTGGCTGCGTGGGAGGCATAGAGTTATAGAGGGGAGGATAACTTTATGGTGGGAGGTGTGTAGTAGGTTTTTGCATAGATTGCTGCCCGTCTTGAAATGTGCTAGGATTAAAGCCACTGAAATTCTCACTGTTGCGAGCCCAGCGCTTTAGCGGTATCGGATACCCTCCAACATAATGTTAGGCGCGCTGCATTCTTTGCCTCACAATGCTGTTGATTCAGAATTTGCAATAAATATTATATAATATCTTTTAAATTATTAGTTAGTAGTTCATCCCAGTTTATATCATACATGTATATTCGGGTAACCTCACAAGTAATCCGCTATATATAACCAAGTATTTCCTCTTTGATAGGCTGTTGGGTTTGGATTTGACAGTTCGAGATGAGCAGGGAGAGGTAATAGATCCGGACGCCATTGGCGCTGTTCAGCTGTTTAGAGATCACAGAAACACTGTTCAAAGAAACGCCGAGAAACAGGAGAGCGAAAACAAGTGCGTATAAAATGCTTTCAGCCTTAAGGGAAGGAGAACTCTATGGTACGAAAACACATCCGATGTTTATGCTTGTCATCCCTACTAAATTCGAGCAGACATTCCGTATATGGCGGCCAGCAGTACCTGCTGATATGTCTATACCTCTCATTCAATATCGGAGCCTGTAGGATATTTAATGTTGGATTTGAGTGGTCAATTAGTGAAAGATTTTCTCTTTGCATGTGCGCTTAGATAGTACATTGGATGGCTCTTCAGAAGGATAAATAGTAGCTTCATTAGAAAATTAGGTAGTACATTCTTAGAAGGTAAATTCTCAGATAGTACATTTGGTAATATAAGCCATACACACTTCACTAAGCCAGATAGAGTTTGATCGCTGCCGCATATAAATCACATCTTTCTCTACATGGTATCCAAACGCTGATCTAGACTATCATATACACATTACAGGGACCTGCGAGCCTCACAGAGACACACGCTGAACCTGTTTGTGAGCGTATGTAATGTGGTCTGTCGTGTCGGTGATGAGGCAGATGTCATCATGGCGCTGTATGATGTGAAACAAGCTCGATTTTTCAGGTTAGCTATTATGTCAGTCAGCGCTTAAAATCAAAGCGGGCGTAAGGGGACAGAGTCTCCAAATTTGGGTAGGATGACATACTGCAGTATCGCTTCAGCGAGCTCTAAATGTCCATTCTCATACCCTATAATAGTTCACCCCTCCTTTTAACTGATGTCAGTTCGTGGGTTGATCAGCGAAGTCAGTTGGTGCGTGCAGTTCTTTACTCTGTGAGATTTGTGGCCAGTAAAAAAACCAACAAAAGTGTGCACCCTTCATACCAAATATCGATTGTTTTTTATGCGAGTAGGAGAGGAAAGATGCATTGAACATCCTTCATTAGTCCTAGTTGGCCATACTTCAGATAAGAAAATAGCTATGTTTTAGCTAACCTGGTAGTTAGACATGAGGTGTTGCTCATGAAATACTGGGCTATGGGTTTTATTATTAAATTACAGCTCTGTTATGTAAGATGCTCTTTGTCTCCTCTTTAGCGAGAATTATGTCATCAGGTGGGGACAGAAAGGACTGCCCAAAGATCTAGATCTACTCAACAACCTCCGAGCATTATTTACTGTAAGTATCAAGCCGAACCATAGGTCAGAGCGCGCCCTACCATTTGGCTTTTTTATTGTTTTAGCCGAACACATGGTATTATAAATCATAAATCTGTTCTGAGCAGCCATAGCTAGGAACTATGAAACCAGCATATGTTCACATTTGGAGTATGGCGTGGTCAGTTTTTGAACCGAGAATCTTTTAACCATAAGCCAAGCGCTGTGAGCCAACTTATTATCCCAAAACCAAACATTGAAAACTTGGAAACCATTGTCATTTCCACTCGTAGGACCTTGGTAGTAAGGACCTGAGGACCTGTAGGGAGAAGGTGTTCCTCGTCTGTCAGATTGTGCGCCTTGGCGGTATGTACCCGCCTGCCGAAAATGACACAAGGCCGACCAAGACCAGAAATCTGCTGCGACGTCCTTTTGGTGTGGCAGCGCTCGACGTCACAGACATATTAAATGGCAGCATTAGTCCTGATGAGGATAAACAGCATTTCGTGCCGATCTTGCCGTAAGTTCACTTCACCATGAAGCAATGCGCTAGTCAGTGAATTTTTGATTGAATTTATTGCTATAACCTTAAATGAGTAAAAGTGATAGCGGTGGACTAAACCCTTCGAACATGACAAATTTCTAAAATGATTCTCATTAAAAATGGGACAATTAAGACGTTTGTGGCCCGTATAATTTCTGAAGTGCAGTTTTAGTAGCAATGGGTCACTTGCTTTGTTGTATTAGGCGGTTCTTTCATTTTGTCTTTCACTTCTTGTTATGGCAGATGTGATAAGAATGATTTCCTGGAGACTGTCATTAAAGACGCTGTAAAACTGGAGGAAGTCACACAGCGAATACACAAAGGCCAGGGTCAGTTTATGCCGTCAGTTTCACATGGGAAACAATTTTTTTTTTCTCAAGCACTTGGCCATCCTATGTAACTGAACTCCTAAGCCTGTGGCTTGTTTGAGTGGTGAACTAGGAATTATGCAACGAGCTCATTTTTAGGGTGGGTGCTCAGCATGACTAGGATTTGAAATGAGGATCCTACAAGCTTTGGGCAAGCGCTCAAGCTGCTGAGCTATCCCACTATCCCAATCATGTTCCTACCCAGAATTACAAGATATTTTAAGTACTTTGTAAGCAGTGTGATTTTTTTCTACAACGTAGGGTTTGTGAATGTCTTTCACTGATATTCATGACAACCAGACACTAGGTTATGTAGCCAGAAATAGTAATATCGCTACTCTAGCTGCCCTCTTGAATAATCTCCAAGGACTGGTCCCACAGACGTTAACCTTTGATGGAAAAGTGCAATCCAAAAAATGACATGGAACACAGTCAACAGGGCGTCATCTTATTAGGAACTAAACCCACAACGTCACATTTCGCAATCTGGATGCATTTTATTTGTTGATACCTCACAGAATGAACTACACAAGAACTGGTGAAAGAATTCTTGTGTAGTTCATTCCATATCAGATCTTACAACTACTACTGTTTTTCCCTTTATGTCCAAGGGTAAATAACTCCAAAAAATCCTGCCACAATTTTTTGCTATGTGGTCAGCAATGGGAACAATCTGACCACCATTAATCTACGTTGTTGCGCGTCACCTGTTATTTCCGTTTAGAGCCCATATTTACGGAAATTCTATGCAGGTATCTGGGTATCTGTCAAGTTGCTGGACGGAGATCTGAAACAAGTGAAGGATGATTATCCCCACCTGATAGTTGGGCATACGACAGTCGCCCGTAAGATGGGTTTTCCAGAGGTTATTATGCCGTGTAAGTATATTGTCATGTACACGCTGGAAAATTATATTTGCATGTGGTTCGCTACATCCGAGATTCCCAAAAGCAGCTGTGGTAGTGATTTTCTTCACTGAGTGCGCCATTCAGATGAATTCACTGAGCTGTCGCATATAATGACATCTTACATATTTATCATGAAGCTGTGTTTTCCAGTTACCTGCCGGTCTGAATTCTTTGGTGAAGAATGTCCTTCTTTCAGCGACGACAACCAATTTTGAGTCTGTCCGAACCGGCATATCTGTTTAGCAATCCAGGTTACACCATATCCGATGTAAATCATCCCGACCTCGTAAATCATCACAGCTCTGATCGTGAACTAACGCATGCGAGTTTTCTTCCCTCCAATGCACCAAATCAGTACTAAATACTCAATTGCCAATAATATGATTTTAAGTCTGAGTGGCCTAAGTCAAAGACACATGTAGCAATTGTCATGATGCTATTATTTTATGCCGGCAGTGCATAACGAAGCGCGACTGATTTTTACGTGTCTTTGCAGCGGATGTGAGAAATGATTTCTACGTTACTATCAATCATGGCGAGTTTACTAAAGATGCTAGTAAACTAACAGAAAGGAATATAGAGATTACTATGCAAGTGTGCAGTAGAGATGGCAAACCTCTAGGGGTATGTTACCAATAATCCACGCGGGGTATTCTCCTCTGTAAATCTTGATCTCCATATATACATTTTACGTAATGGAGACCTTGCGCAGGAGGGAGCGACTCCAAAATGAGTATGGTTATGAGATTTGGCTTGCCTGAATGGTAGTCGGGAGTTGTTTTGCCCCACTTGAAATATGGCCATCACGCACCTCGTACTAAGCGCCATTTGACAAGTAATTCAGAGGTTTTGATAACAGTAAATACGTCTGAATGATAGATGAGAGGATAAATATCATATAATCCATTGAAACTGTGACAGATGGGAGTAATTAGAAGTAGTAACAGCCACCGCGAAACAAGCACCTTCTCGTAAGATTTTGAGAACTGTCTACAAAGCAGACGACAAGCTGAGTAACGTTGCGCTAGCCCTTGTAATGGTAGTCATTACGGAGTCGTTCTCCCATGCAGAAGGTCTCTAATATATACATAATAAAGATGGCAATTTGCAGTATAGACAGTGGACGACATGTGTGAAATTGGATAACGAATTTGTGAATCTGTCTGTGCACAAAGTGTTACCTGGGTTGTATATGTAAAAAGTAGACCTTCTTTTCTATACAGTTGCCCTTCTATGAAATTTGATCCACTCAATCACTTACAATAAAAAATTCCGTTTTAACGGTAAAGCAGCTTCTGCTTCAAGTTATATCTTTACTACTTTCTGACTTGAAACAACGTTCACACCAAAGGATTGCTATAGTTTTTATCATGTTTTATTGAGGGGCGCTGTATATATCCATCTCCCTAATAGTGCCTGATTTCCCTCACTAGTCCAATGGTTTATAATTGCTCTACCCGTTAGATCACCACGGATAGCACAGGGCGGAAATCACTGCTACCCGACAACAGTGTTACCCACGTAAGACTCGACTGTAGCTTAGTAAATTTTTCTCCCCCGCTCTGTGGTTTACAGAACCTTACGGTTTCTCCGAGCCCTCGGCTCGATAACAATGTGGTTTGGATGAGGTTTTTTGTCAGCATGAGCTTTTCGTATGGAATGTTTCCACATCTAGAAGTGATGATTATTCACTGCTTCGGGCCATCACGCTATGGCCCACGATTTCTCAGCTTGCCTTTTAATATATTGCGGGTGAACCTTCTAGGTTGTTTTTTGCTACGCACCAGCCATGTGAATGTGAGAATTTATATATGTGCTTCCTCAAGGCTGCATAATTATGAAACGATTCATTTCGGAAATGATGGACATATGCGAGTCCAGCTAGGTCTTATGCGAGTGAACTGTTCACCATGGTATACTAGGGTTGGACCAGAGTGTCCTCTGAACCCCTTGAAGACTTGTACAGTAACCACCCAGAAAAGGTTGAGAATAAATCACAGTTTTAATTACTTTACGCCCCACAAATTTAAGGGTTTGTCCATTTTTTGGCTGTGAAACAATATTCATATTTCCAAGGATGGACAGCTCACTCAAGGTTATTGCCACTCGTCTGAATGCCAATGCAGTGCATGACTCAATGCATGGTTTTGTAGAATGTTATCAGTATCGGAGGCACAGATCTCCAGGATCAGTATAAAAGTGTAGTATACAGACACAAAGATGCACCGAGATGGTATGAGACCTTCAAAATTGCTGTGCCTTATGAAGAGTTCTACAACTGCCACCTCAAGTTCACGTTTAGACACAAAAGTGGAAATGAAGGTACATAGACAAAACATCACTATTCTGAGATGACAGCATTTACACACATGTACATGTACCGATATCTGTCTAATGCGGAGTGAGTCCTTAATTTAATGTTAATCTCAAATGTGACGAATTCGATCATCGAAAAGTTTGGAAACACAAATTTATTAATTAATGTTTATTTTTTATTACAGGAAAAGACAAAGTGGACAAAGAGTTTGCAATTGCCCATGTATCTTTCATCAGTTCTGACCAAACAACACTCGCTGATGGCAATCACAACCTTCTTGTCTATTCAGTAAGCTATAAGACAACTACAATGTATTTCGCACATCTTCACTTCCATACTTTTGTGAACGACTCCACGCTTTAGCTTACCTTTTTGTATTACATATAGATCGATTCCATTGGTCCAAAGATATTTTAGCATAACCTGTTCTCTGTATAGATTGATACCAAGCGTTCCACAGATACTCTAGCGTACCTCAGCCTGCCTTCTCAAATATCGGAGTTGGAAAGAGAGAAGGGGTCTACAAAACTTCTGTCTAAAGGCCCGTATACGCTGGCGAAAAAGGATGTCTTCCAAATAACAACGCTTGCCTGCTCTACCAAACTCACGCACAATGGTAGGCTGTGTATAAGTCTTACTCCGTGAGCTGTTCTGATGAACCATTCTTCGACTCTTCATTTTTACAATGGAAATTGGTAAAAGTAATGACAAAGATGGCTGCTAACGAAAATTGAACTGTACATACAACTCATCTTTCGTATATCAACCCATATTCTTGAAGAAAGTATCTTTTGAACATAACTGTTCTGTCTGTTTTCATTTAACGTGATTGCCTCCTGATTTGCGGCAATCAGCCTGAATAATTATACTCGACTACCTAGCTGAACTTATAGTTTACTGTATGCAAACACTTTTGCTGCCTAATCTGTTAATCCTAGGGTAAAGTTTGAGGCACAGTTTCTCTTTTTATCCGAGTCAATTCGTTGAGAATCATTGCTAAATTCTGGTCAGTTGGTTACATTCCCTGCGGACGGTTCCATATCTGTTGAAGTATATTGCCAAAGGCGGCTTTCTAATTATTGTCACGGTGCTTTGGGATACTCTTGCGGTGGTTTCCGTTGCTTTCCTCGGGCCCCTGGTTAGGGGTTAATCAACCCAACACATTTGTTTACATTTACTACTCCTTTCAAGAAGCGAGAGAGGTGAATCGTGGAATGAGCTTGACCCTTATCCATTGGTTAAGGCCGCCATTACATAATTCATACGGTGGTAATCCTTAGCCACCCTAGCAAATTGGTTTGCTGAAGGTCCGTACCATGAAAAAACCCTTGCAATACTGGGAAGTGAACTCACAACCCTTAATTAGTAATTCCGCGCTCTTACCAACTGAGCTACCCTGGCAATGTTTTGATGGTCTGATGAGAGATAATCACATCGCTTCCTTCTCTTTAGTGGATCTTCTCGGCTTGTTGAAATGGAGAGCGAATCCCGCCACTGTGCCGACTCATCTAGAGAACCTCACCAAGGTGGACGGTGAGGAGGTGGTCAAGTTTCTACAGGACACCCTCGATGTGCTGTTTGATATTCTCCTACATAACACTGCCAATGACCCTTGTGACTACAAAGTGTTTGACGCTCTGGTATGTCTGTGTGATGAGTTTTTGTCATATTCAAAAGTTCCACACCATTTACAGGAACTTGACTCAGTTCAAATGTTAATTCAAGGAATGTTAACATTCAATTTCTGTGCTAATTGTAAACCGAGACCAAATAGCAAATTAAAAGAGTTTCTCGCTCGAAGAGAGGGTTTTAAGTTCAGGGTATCACACTCTACTATGATTTCAATATCATTCACCCGGACCTATGCACTATGTTTGGTATCAGGTCAGCTACTTTATGTGATGTCACCATGGCAATGATAATGCAAGACAACCACTGTACAATTTTCACCCCAACCCGTCTACAGATTTCCACGCTGTGTGGGTTTGTAGCGTGGAGTTATCCTCCATAACTCTAACTCTGGTTTGTAGGCATACCAACCACCAGCCTTGATTGGTTATAATTTGTTTTCCCCCGCAGGTGTTTGTCATTGGTCTGATAGGAGACAGGAAGTACCATCAGTTTAGGCCAGTGTTAGACCTCTATATAAAAGAGAACTTCAGCGCTCCTCTGGCCTACACGTGAGTATTTAACTGTTTGGTTGATTTGGCTGTCTGGTCCTAGGTGAGAGAGGTCACATTCGAAAACCATGGTAAACTTGTCCTCACGAAATTTAAATCTGATTCCAACTCAGCCTGTGTTCAAGTTCTAGATATCTGTGTGCGTGCGTGCGCGCGTGTAATGTATAGGCACAAAAATCGACAGGTTGGATCAGTGATATATACATATATAACAGTTATCTATGGCCGTATGCCCATATTACCCCTGTTAATAGAATTTTAGGCTAACTTTCATTTCAGAAACAGGGTTCCAGAACTGCTGTGAGTCTGCGGTCCTCAATAATCCCCACCATCCCGCTATTCCTCCATCAACTTGCCAAACGCATGAGCAGAATAAAGGAAGCACCAAACTTGTGTTACTGGAATGCACTCCGCCATCGTAGAAAGGATACCAACATGAATTGCCTTTCTCTTTCTCTTTGCAGTAAATTGACTCCGATACTGAAACATTACATCGATAATGTGGACGAACCGGCGAATCAGGACCTGCTCTACAAAAGCTTCAAATCTATTGGCTACCTGATGAAGTTTATCATTAGATCGCGAGTGCTTTTTGCGGCGTAAGTTTGCTTGATATTGCGACTGTTGATGACTTCCAATAATCATGGTAGACTTGGCACCCCCTCATCACTGAGTGTAGGGGTTATCTGGCAAGCTTGGTATGTGGGGAGCTTATAGTGCGAGGTGGCTTGCCCAGGCCAACTCACACTCTATCAGGACACCCGCTTTTTCAGTGTGAAGCATGCACTACAAGACTGAATGGATGGTCCTGGGAGATTAGGGGTCAGCCAATCTAGGCCAACTTTACACGTCAGTCACGTCATGCCACGTCAATACTCATGGTATTGATGCAATCTAGTATCCGTTATTGGTGTCTGTCTAATAACTAACTTATGCAAGCCCCAGCTACCAAAATCCAAGCATGTTTCTCCGGGAATCCCCCATAATACCTCATCAATTATGTCCTTTCAGCATTAGTCAGTCTGACAGTCCAGAGGCGGAAAGGTAATCATGGCATGCTGTGTGTTGTCACTCACGGTTCAAACCAAAACCCATCTAAATTGATGTGCCCATGATCCTATCGTATCGGAGCTGTAGCGAAGGGCTTGCACTGCTTTTATTTCCGACTGTGGGATTTAGGTCTTGAAAGCCAGGGCTCGCTACTCGCCACATACTCCGGCGTGGCAGAATAACACATGTAGTTGATGGAAATTGG
>Ga0224501_10000603_pt1 | contig 28262 bp, 28 predicted proteins | sample SF_Oct11_sed_USG_4_FD_169105 | JGI IMG/M metagenome (GOLD analysis project Ga0224501, IMG submission 169105) | Sediment microbial communities from San Francisco Bay, California, United States - SF_Oct11_sed_USGS_8_1 | ecosystem: Environmental > Aquatic > Marine > Sediment | place: USA... | reverse complement strand
CCAGAGCAGGGCCGATGTTGCCAGCCAGGTCTCCGCCCTCAATGTGATGGCAAGCAAGGCAGTTTCCCTTTTTGCGATCAAAGGCGAGTTTTTTACCCTCTGCGATCATCTGCTCATCGGCGGATGCCAGTTGGGGGGTCATTCCAAGAGCGCCGATCAAAGTGGCCAGCATGCTCGCGGTTGAGATAAAACGTGCGGTCTTCCGCATTGTATCCTCCTATGGTCATTTATTACTTTCTATGAACGACTAATCGGCGAACTCCAGCTTTGCGTAGTCGTTCTGACGTTGCCATCCGTGCCATATACCCTTCAGGTTTTCAGCACTTTGGAATAACCAAGCTGCATGAAAGGATGTTGAAAGCATACTCATTGAGACATAGAACGCAAGAGAAAGTGCGAAATATTCGTTGTACATAAGTATATTAATTTTGCCTAATGAGGGTTTTGGTGTTTCCTGCTCAGGGTTATCCCTAAATTCAATGCTCGTTTTTGCCATGGCATTAGCGACGATTTGAGTCCAGTCACTCTTGCTGTAGCTGTGCCTGATTCGCGATTTGTTCTGTGATCTGCTGAGTCAACGCCTCTATTCGTGATGAATGGTAAAAATCCTTTTTCTCGACCCGTTTGGCAAGATTGACCTGCCCCAGTGCACTGTGCGGCTCCTCAAGTAGCAGGTAATACTCGGCACGGGCAAGGTGCGCGGCGACTGGGTTACCCGTTTCCGTTTCAAGTTGGGCAAGCAGATCGATTCCAACAATTGACCGCGGATTGCGTCGCACCACGCCCTGCAGAAGATCACGACCCTCGCTGTAGTTTTTTTCGGCTAGCAGACTGCGGCATAGTGACATTAGTAGCAACTCATTGTTGGGATAGCGTTTGAGTCCATCACGGTAGAGTTTGATCGCACGGGTATGCTCACCCTGCTCAAAGAGGAGTCTGCCGTATGTTTCACGATAGGGGATGCTTTCAGGCGCATTTCGCAGTAGTTGGCTGAGGATCTTTTTCGCCTGTTGCGGCTGTTGCAGTGCAATGTGGGTGATAGCCTGAAGATAGAGGCTGTGTTCGTCCCGGCGTTCACTTCTGGTTAGCTCACGCATCAACTGTTCTGCACTCTTACTGTGCATCAGTTTTACTCTTGCTTTGGCCACATGGTAAGAGGATGAATCCAGCCGCATACGTCGTTGATACTGTTCAGCGGCTACCTGAGCCTCCGCCAGACGCGAGGTGGTGACCGGGTGGGTGCTGAGAAATTCCGGAACCCCTTCGCCATAGTAACGGGAGTTCTCCTGCAGGCGCTTGAAAAAGGCAGCCATTCCCTCTGTCTCATATTCTGTTCTTGCCAGTAGCTGTATCCCTATTCTGTCGGCCTCATGTTCATGTGCACGGGTAAAGTTGATCTGCATCTGAGTGCTCCCGCCAAGCCCTGCGGCAACGGCAGCATTGGCAACGCCGGGATCACCGCCGCTCAGCAGGATCGTGGCCAGTACGGCAAGGGTGAGGGGGAGATCCATGCGGTTGGCCTGCTCGATTCCCCGGGCGATATGGTGCTGGGTGACGTGGGCGATCTCATGGGCCACGACACCAGCCAGTTCACTCTCGCTCTGGCTGGCAAGGATCAGTCCACTGTGAATGCCGATATATCCACCGGGCAGGGCAAAGGCGTTGATACTGGGGGCATCAACTACAAAAAAGGTGAAGCGTTCCCCGCCACTGGTGTGTGCAGCGATGTTATTACCCAATTTCTCCACGTAGGCAGAAAGGAGCGGGTCATCAATGATCAGACCCGCCTGGCGGATACTCCTTACGATTTCGCTGCCGATAAGTGCCGCCCTCTGCTGGCTAAGAGTGTTACTGGAGCTATCCCCCAATTCGGGAAGTTCCTCCACTGTAGTGGTGGCGTGCATGGTGCCGCTTGTTAGAAATAGCAATGCGCCAAGGAGTAGTGTGATTCGATTTGGCAAATTTCCTGTCCTTATAGTAGATATATAAAGGTGAGTATTAGGCTCGGATTTGTAGCACAGGTTCCCCCATATTATGGCATTTCGCACTGCACGGCAGTTTAGACTTGTAATGCGTTCCCGATCAGGCGAGACTATGCGCTTGCTTTCATCGGGTACTTGGCATATAAGTACACAGTTGAATACTAACGTATTTCTATCGCTTGGCCACGGAGGTGGTTGAAGCGTTTTTTTTCACACAAAATCCATTTAGGAGTTACTACAATGGCAAATTTTGATCAAGAGCTTGACGCATCCGGCCTGAACTGTCCCCTGCCTATCCTGCGTGCCAAGAAGACCCTTGGCGGAATGGAAGGCGGTCAGGTTCTGCGCATTGTCGCTACCGACCCCGGCTCAGTAAAAGACTTTGAGGCCTTTGCCAAGCAGACTGGCAATGAGCTTATGGAATCTGGTGAAGAGGGCGGCAAGTTCGTCTTCCTGATCAAGAAGGCGTAACAACGCTAATACCACAGTAAAGATGGGGGTAAGTTAGATGTCAGATCAAAAAAGATTGGCGATTATCGCAACCAAGGGAACGCTGGACTGGGCCTATCCGCCCTTCATCCTCGCTTCCACCGCAGCGGCACTGGGTTATGAGGTTCAGATCTTCTGGACCTTCTACGGCCTTCAGTGCATGAAGAAGGATATGAACCTGCAGGTTACCTCTATTGGTAACCCTGGTATGCCGATGCCGATGCCGATGCCGGTACTGCTTCAGGCGTTGCCTGGAATGCAGGCGATGATGACTGCCATGATGAAGCAGAAGATGAAGTCCAAGGGCGTTGCCAGCCTCGAGGATCTGCGTGAACTCTGCATTGAGGCCGACGTGAAAAACATCGCCTGTCAGATGACTGTAGATCTGTTCGATATGGCACCTGGTGATTTCATTGACGGGCTGGAGTTTGGTGGTGCCGCCACCTTCTTCGAGTTCGCCGGTGATGCCGATATCGTACTCTACATCTAGCGGCCCGCAGTTGCCGTCGAAAAATCCCCCGCTTGCGGGGGATTTTTTTTGGACAGACAGTGGCTCACCCATAACGCATCAAATCATTAGCAGATAAGACTATTATAATATTAGAAGAAACACTTTAACCTCCTGAAAACAAAGAAGAAAAAAAGATGCAAAGCTTGACACGGCTCACAGAGAGCCATATCGTTAGGCCCACAGAAAAATAACGTTCCATTTAATACACAAGATAAACAAATTGCTTCACAACACTTCAATACTTGCGAGGAGTAAATCGATGAACAATTCCAAGCGTCTGCTTGCAATGGCTATCTCTGCGGCTCTGGCTGCCCCGATGGCCGCTAACGCTACCAACGGCATGAACCTTGAGGGATATGGTCCGATTGCTGCCGGTATGGGTGGTGCCTCTATGGCCTACGATAACGGTACAGCGGCAATGATGAATAACCCCGCAACCCTCAGCATGCAGGGTGAGGGGAGTCGTCTGGATGTGGCTGTCGGTTTCCTTCGCCCTAACGTCACTACTGAGATGGGCGGAATGTCATTTGACTCCAGTGCCACTCAGTTTGTAATGCCTGCCGTGGGCTGGACGAAGAAGTCGGGTCAAAACACCTATGGTGTGGGCATGTTTGCCCAGGGCGGTATGGGTGCCACCTATAGCGAGGGCCCTGGTGGGATGATGTCAGCTGGTTGGATGACGATGCAGAGCCCTATGTATGACCCTATAAACATGAATACCTGGTCTCCGTGTGACGTGGTTTCCGCAATGGCCGGTACCACTTGTGATGGCACTGATCCTATTGGTTCTGGCGCAGCACTTGCTGCAGCTGGGATGGATGTGGCTGCCGGTGCTGCGATGGCGCTTGAAGATAAATCTGAGGTGGGAGTTGGGCGCTTAATCTTCCCCTTTGCTCGTGAAGTTAATGATCAGCTTACCATCGCTGCAAGCATTGACTATGTCTGGGCGGGAATGGATCTGCGTATGACGATGCCCGGTATGATGATGGGCGATATGATGATGAATCCCAACTCAGCATTTGGCAAAATCGATGGGGGGATGGTCACTGCAATGACCAATATGATGGGTGATAATACCGGTGTTGGAAATGGCGTTATGGGTCTTAACTACGGCCATTTTGATTTTGCCGATAGCAGCCCCTATACCGGTGAGGCCAAAGGAGCCGGCTTCGCAGGAAAGCTTGGTATGACCTTTAAGGCTAATGAGCAGCTGACCATTGGTCTCTCTTATCACAGCAAGACTAATATGAGCGATCTCGAGGCGTCGGGAGCTAAAGTCGATATGTCGGTTCTTTATGATGGTGATACTGGTGGTGGTGCCTTCAATTTGATGGAGATGCCACTTTCCATGGTCGGTGACATTACCGTGAAGAACTTCGAGTGGCCGGCCACTATGGCGCTGGGTGTAGCCTTCCAGGCAAACGATCGACTGATGATTGCAGCAGACGTTAAGAAGATTAACTGGTCTGAAGTGATGAAGGACTTCACTATGGAGTTCAATGCCAGTTCGATCTTTATGGGGCCGAACGATGTAACAGCCATGTTTGCAGGTATGAACGCAACAGATATGACCGCGACTATGACGCAAGACTGGAAGGATCAGACAGTAATCCAGATTGGTGCAGCCTATAAGGTGACCGATGCCACAACCGTTCGTGTGGGCTATAACTCTTCGACTAACCCGGTACCGGACGAGACCATGAACTGGCTCTTCCCGGCGATTACCGAGAAGGCGTTTACACTGGGTGCAGGCTTTGAGATTGATAGCAGCTCATCTGTGGATGTCTCATACAACCATGTTGCCAAAACAACGGGTGGTGGTGTGAACGGCTTTGAAACCAGTATGGATCAGGGTAACTTCCAACTGATGTACAGCCACAAGTTCTAATATTGCTGGTTTTAAACAACGGGGTGGAAACACCCCGTTTCTACTGTAACTATCAAAATATTAGATTCATTTTAGGGGTATGAAATGAAGAGACTAATGAATAAATTTGTGCTGGTTGCCGCGATGGCGCTGTTTGCGGTAAGTGCGCATGCGGCGAAGGAGCGTTTCAAGCCTTTCATCATGGCTGATGTAACCACGGGTGACATTGCGACCGTACAGAAGCAGGTTGAGAAGAAACTAAAGGATGGCGGTTTTGAGGTGGTGGGTTCCTATTCACCCTACAGCGGCGCATCGGTAGTGGCCTTTACCAACGATGCCCTGAAGCAGAATGCGGCTAAATCAGAGTTCGGTGGTTATGGTGCTGCGCTGCGTGTCTCAATTACCAAGGTTGGTAACGACATTCAGGTTGCCTACATAAACCCAACCTATATGGCTCACGCCTATCGTATGGCCAGTGACCTGGCTAACATAACCACCCAGCTGGAGAAGGTATTGGGCAATAAGGAAACTTTTGGCGCCAGTAAAGGTATGCGTGACAAGAAGTTACGTAAGTACCACTATATGTTTGGTATGGAGTACTTCGACGACACCAATATGCATGAACTGGCACAATATCCAAACCACAAGGTTGCCCTGCAGACGGTGGTTGATAACCTCAAAAAGGGGACTGGTGGGGTGTCTCAGGTCTATCGCATCGACGTCCCCGGTAAGGAGGAGGTGGTCTTTGGTGTTGGCATGAAGAAGACCAAGGGTGGCGACAAGTATGTGGATGATAGCTATATCATGGGTATCATCGATTTTGGTGATAAAAAGGGAACTGCACACCTGCCTTACGAAATTATGGTGTCAGGAAAGAAGGTCTATCACCTCTATGCCCGTTTCCGTATCGCGATTAACTTCCCGGACCTCTCTATGATGGGTGATAACAGCTTCATGAACATTGTAGAGTCACCGGAGGCGATCAAGAAGGCGTTGACCAAGATTGCCGGTGGTGAAGTTAAGGATAACTACTGGGAATAATAAAGAACTCTGGGGGGAGTACTAAAAAGAGGCCGTAAGGCCCTGTTAGGAATAACTCTGCTACCACAGAGAGATAAGGATGTCCTGAATGCAAAGCCCTGTCTAGCAGGGCTTTTTCTTTATATAGATAAATCTCCGATAGATCATGAAAAATCCCCTCAATTCGGGTAATCTACACGGCTTTCCGGCAGGCGTTAGCCCCCTCTTACGGGGTATGCAGGCTGTTGCGGTAATAATTCCGAGTAACACGATTAACTTATTGAATTAAATAAACTTTGTTAGGGGTGCTGAATGTTTAGCAAAGAGATGCATATCGAAGGTTACGATGATGAGCTCTGGTCGGCGATGCAGAGGGAGGCGACACGCCAGGAGGAGCATATTGAGTTAATCGCCTCTGAGAACTACACCAGTCCCCGCGTGATGGAGGCGCAGGGCTCTCTGCTGACCAATAAATATGCTGAGGGTTATCCCGGCAAGCGCTACTACGGCGGTTGCGAGTATGTCGATATTGCAGAACAGCTGGCGATTGACCGCGTCAAGCAGCTCTTTGGGGCCGATTACGCCAATGTGCAGCCCCACTCCGGCTCACAGGCCAATGCCGCCGTCTATATGGCCCTGGTGCAGCCGGGTGATACCATCCTCGGTATGTCACTGGCCCATGGAGGCCACCTGACCCACGGCGCCAAGCCCAACTTCTCCGGCAAGATCTATAACGCTATTCAGTATGGCCTTAATCCGGAGACGGGGGAGATTGACTACGAGGAGGTAGAACGTCTGGCAGATGAACATAAGCCGAAGATGATCGTTGCCGGCTTCTCTGCCTATTCCCGTATCGTCGACTGGCAGCGTTTTCGTGATATTGCCGACAAGGTCGGCGCCTACCTCTTTGTCGATATGGCCCACGTGGCAGGCCTGGTTGCGGCGGGTGTCTATCCAAGTCCGGTACAGATAGCCGATGTCACCACCTCCACTACCCACAAGACCCTGCGTGGTCCGCGTGGCGGCATTATCCTGGCGAAAGGGAATGAAGAGATCGAGAAGAAACTCAACTCCCTGGTCTTCCCCGGCACTCAGGGTGGCCCGCTGATGCATGTGATTGCCGCCAAGGCGGTGGCCTTCAAGGAGGCGCTGGAGCCTGGCTACAAAGAGTATCAGCAGCAGGTAGTCAAAAATGCTCAGGCGATGGCCAGGGTTTTTATCGATCGCGGTTATGACGTGGTATCCGGTGGAACCGACAACCATCTCTTCCTGGTGAGCTTTATCGAGGCGGGCCTTACCGGTAAGGATGTGGATGCCTGGCTGGGTGACTCTAACATTACCATCAACAAAAACTCCGTTCCGAATGACCCACAATCCCCGTTTGTTACCTCCGGTATCCGTGTGGGCACCCCGGCTGTGACTACCCGTGGTTTTAAAGAAGCGGAGTGTACCGATCTCGCCAACTGGATGTGTGATGTTATCGATTCAAAAGGGGATAGCAATACCATTGCATCGGTTCGTGCCAGGGTGCTGGATATCTGTAAGCGTCTGCCGGTATACAAATAGCTGGTGCTGGTGGGGCCCTAATTACCGCTTCGTCTGATGCGTTGTCCATTTTGCAGTGAACCAGAGACCAAGGTGATCGATTCGCGCCTAGCCAACGAGGGCGATTCGGTTCGCCGGCGTCGAGAGTGTCTCACCTGTGGTGAACGCTTCACCACCTTCGAAACCGCTGAGCTGGTGATGCCGCGTATCGTCAAGCGTGACGGCACACGTGTGCCGTTTGATGAGGACAAACTGCGTTTGGGAATGATGCGCGCACTGGAGAAGCGTCCGGTGCAGTCTGAGGCGATAGAGGCGGCCATCCACCATATTATGCATACACTGCGTGCGACAGGTGACCGTGAGGTCAAGGCAGGTCAGCTCGGTGAGTGGGTGATGGATGAGCTGCGTGATCTGGATGAGGTGGCCTATGTCCGGTTTGCCTCGGTCTATCGCAGCTTTCAGGATGTTAACGCCTTTCGCGAAGAGATTGAGAGGCTGCAGAGTGAACCCTCCGCCGAGGTAAAACGTAACCAGCTTGACCTACTGGAAAGTCTTGCCAAAAAAAATGAGAAGTAATTAAGTGATGAGCGAATTCAGTCCACAGGATATCGTCTACATGCGCCAGGCCCTCTGTCTGGCAGAGAGGGGGCTCTATACTACAGCTCCCAATCCACGTGTTGGTTGTCTTTTGGTCAAGGACGATGAGATCGTTGGCGAGGGTTGGCACGAGGTGGCAGGTGGTCCACACGCCGAGGTCGTGGCTATACAACAGGCAGCTGATAAGTCTCGTGGTGCAACCGCCTATGTCACTCTTGAGCCCTGCTGTCACCACGGCAAAACACCACCGTGCAGCGATGCCCTGATTGAGGCGGGTGTGGCGAAGGTGATTGTGGCTATGGAGGACCCCAATCCCCGGGTCGCTGGTATGGGGCTGGAGCAATTACGTAAGGCGGGTATCGAGGTTGCTTGTGGGCTGTTGCAGGAAGATGCTGAGGCGCTCAATCCCGGTTTTGTGCAAAGGATGCGTCACGGGCGCCCCTTTATTCGTTGCAAACTGGCAATGAGCCTGGATGGGCGTACCGCGATGGCCTCCGGTCAGAGCAAGTGGATCACAGGGTCGGCCGCGCGTGAAGATGTACATCGTCTGCGGGCGCGTAGTTGCGCCATTATGAGTGGCATAGGAACCGTGCTGGCCGATGACCCTTCGCTGACAGTGCGTCTTGAGGGCGAAGGCGATCTGCGCCAGCCTCTGCGGATCATTCTCGACCCGCATCTTAGCACCCCGGAGACGGCAAAATTCCTCAAACAGCCGGGCGAGTCGCTGATCGTTACCGCCTGCACCGAAGAGGGTGTGCAGCAGGGCTTGCGTGATGCCGGTGCCGAGGTCGTGGTATTGCCTAACGGTGGGGATGCCATCGATCTCGTCGCCTTGATGGCCTATCTTGCCGAGCGCGAGATCAACGAAATACTGATGGAGACCGGTGCTACCCTCAGCGGGGCGCTGTTGCGTGCAGGGATCATTGATGAGCTGATCGTCTATATGGCCCCCAAGCTTATGGGAGACAATGCCCGTGGACTGTTCCATACTCCCGGTCTTGAGGATATGGACGATGCGGTAGAACTCAGCATTAGTGATATCCGCGCGGTGGGTAGTGACTGGCGCATTAGCGCTACCATTAAAGAGGTGGCGGGCTAAGGTCCCGTAGGCCATGTTTACCGGTATCATCGAGGCTGTCGGTACGGTCAGGTCACTGGAGAGTCGCGGTAGTGATATGCGCGTCACCATTCGCAGTGGTGAACTCGATCTGGGCGACGTTAAGCTGGGCGACAGCATTGCGGTTAACGGCATCTGCCTGACCGTAGTATGCCTGCCGGGTGATGGCTTTGTTGCCGATGTTTCGAACGAAACGGTAGGCCGCAGTGCCTTTGCTGATCTCAAGGTTGGCAGCCGGGTGAACCTGGAGAAGGCACTCACCCCCACCACCCGTCTGGGAGGGCACTTGGTGAGTGGTCACGTTGACGGGGTGGGAGAGCTACTCTCGCTCAGCAACGATGGTCGTTCGGTGAAGATGCGCATTCAGGCACCGGCGGAGCTGGCAAAGTATATCGCCGAGAAGGGGTCGATCACCGTGGATGGTGTTAGTCTTACCGTTAACGGGGTGAATGGCAGGGTGTTTGATTTGAACATCATCCCCCATACCATGCGCTCGACGACACTAATTGATTTCTCGGCGGGTCAACACATTAATTTAGAGGTGGATCTTGTCGCCCGCTATCTGGAGCGATTGCTGCTGGGAGAGCGGGCAGCCCAGGGTACCGACGGGGACAAAGGCGAGGGGATCACCCTGGCCTTTCTGGCACAACACGGATTTATGAAATAGGGCGTCACTACGACGCCCCAAACTGGTAACGAAGATGGCTTTAAACAGCATTGAAGAGATCATCGAAGATATCCGCATGGGTAAGATGGTGATCCTGATGGATGACGAGGATCGTGAGAATGAGGGTGACCTGATTATCGCCTCCTCAATGATCCGCCCCGAGGATATCAACTTCATGGCCCGCTACGGTCGTGGCCTCATCTGCATGACCCTGACCCGTGAGCGCTGCAAGCAACTCAATCTGCCATTAATGGTGCAGAACAACACCGACGCCCACGGTACTAACTTCACTGTATCGATTGAGGCGGCCGAGGGGGTCACCACCGGTATCTCCGCCTATGACCGGGCGATGACGGTACGTGCTGCGATTGCCCCCAATGCCACACCGAGCGATATCGTGCAGCCGGGCCACATCTTCCCTTTGATGGCCCAGCCCGGTGGGGTGCTGACCCGTGCCGGTCATACCGAGGCGGGTTGCGACTTGGCGCGTATCGCCGGTCTGGAGCCCTCCTCGGTGATCGTCGAGATCCTCAATGAGGATGGCAGTATGGCGCGTCGCCCCGATCTGGAGCTGTTTGCCGAGCAGCACGGTATCAAGATCGGTACCGTGGCGGACCTCATCCACTACCGCCTGGAGAATGAGCCGACCATCGAGCGGGTCTCCGAGTGCGTAATGCCCACCGAACACGGTGAGTTCAGGCTGGTCGCCTACAAGGATCTGCTGGCCCATGAGGTCCATCTTGCCCTGGTGAAGGGGGAGATGCATCCTGAAAAGCCAGCCATGGTGCGGGTGCACCTGCAGAACACCCTGTGCGACCTGTTTGATAACCGCCGCGACTGCGGCTGGCCGCTGCGTGATGCGATGCGCCGTATTGCCGAGGAGGGCGAGGGGGTCGTGGTGGTGCTGCGTCAGCAGGAGGATGCGGATACACTGTTACGTCACATCAAGGATTACGAGATGCAGGATAAGGGGGTACCCGTGCCGGAGAAGGGGAGAAGTGATGACCTTCGCACTTACGGCATCGGCGCACAGATCCTCATCGACCTTGGGGTGAAGAAGATGAAGGTGCTGAGCACCCCGAAAAAGATGCATGCACTCTCCGGCTTCGAGCTGGAAGTGACCGAATACGTGGAAGAGTAACCAAGATAGGAAAAGAACCATGTCTGAGATTAAGAATTACGAAGGCAACCTGATCGTGGATGGCAAGAAGTTCGGCATCGTTGTTGGCCGCTTTAACGCCTTTGTGGTGGAGAGCCTGGTGGAGGGCGCTATCGACACCCTGACCCGTCACGGCACCAAAGAGGGCGATATTGAAGTGTTCCGCGTGCCGGGTGCCTACGAGATCCCGCTGATGGCGCAGCGTATGGCGAAGAGCGGCCGCTACGATGCCATCATCGCCCTGGGCGCAGTGATCCGCGGTGGCACCCCCCACTTCGACTATGTGGCCGGTGAGTGCAGCAAAGGGCTTGCCCAGGTGATGTTGCAGTTCGATCTGCCTGTGGCCAACGGCGTACTGACCACCGACTCCATCGAGCAGACCATCGAGCGTGCCGGCACCAAAATGGGTAATAAGGGCCACGAGGCGGCGATGTCCGCCATCGAGATGGTCAACCTGTTACCGCAACTCTCATAAGTGGTGCCCCACCTGTCATGAGCATCAATTTTCAAGCGAGGTCTGTTGCATGAGCCGTGCCCGTAGCCTGGCGCGTGAACGCGCGATGCAGGCCCTCTATCAGTGGCAGATGACAGGACAGGATCTAAGTGACATCGAACAGCAGTTCATTAGTGGACAGGAGATGAAGGGGGTCGACAAGGAGTACTTCAAGGAGCTGCTACACCAGGTACCAAGACATATCGCGCAGTTCGATGAGATATGTGGTGAGCTGCTCAGCCGCCCCATCGAACAGGTTGACCCGGTGGAGCGGGCCATTCTGCGCATCGGACTCTACGAGCTGAAACAGCGTATCGATATCCCCTATCGTGTGGTGATCAACGAGGCGGTAGAGCTGGCTAAGGGCTACGGCGCAGAGGCCGGTCACAAGTTCATCAACGGCACCCTCGACAAGGCGGCGAAGAGCCTGCGCGAGGTCGAGATGAAGGCGGCGGGCAGGAAGTAGTCTGCCGCTATACGGAAAGCCGCGATGGCACTCTCCGAATTTTCTCTCATTGAATCCTTCTTTGAGCGGCGCCGTCGTGGTCGAGACGATGTGGCACTGGGGATCGGCGACGATGCGGCGCTGCTGCGCCCCCCCATCGGGATGCTGCTGGCCACTGCGGTCGATACCCTGATCGAAGGTGTCCACTTTCCCGTTAACACGCCACCTGAGGCGATCGGCCACAAGGCGTTAGCGGTCAATTTAAGTGACCTTGCTGCGATGGGGGCCGAGCCCGCCTGGGCCACCCTCTCTTTAAGTATGCCAGAGCCGAATGAGGCGTTTCTCAAGGCCTTTGCCGATGGGCTATTTGCGCTTGCCGAGCAATTCGATGTGGAGCTGGTGGGTGGCGATACGGTGCGAGGCCCGCTGGTGCTCACGGTGCAGGTGACCGGCTTCGTGCCGGAAGGGGATGAGTTGACCCGAGCCGGGGCGCGCCCCGGGGACCTGCTCTATGTCAGCGGCACCCTGGGCGATGCGGCGGCGGGGCTGGAGCAGGTACAGTCCGGCACATTGGATAGTGAGGATGCGCGGTGGCTACGTGAGCGGCTCGATCGTCCCACGCCGCGTGTCGCACTCGGTCAGGCGCTTCGTGGGGTCGCTACCAGCTGCATTGATATTTCCGACGGGCTTTGTGCTGACCTCGGCCATATTATGGAGCGCAGCATCCTGGGGGCGGAGATCGATTCGAGTTTGTTGCCGCTTTCATCGCAGCTCCTGTCGGTGAAGGACGAAGAGGCCGCTCGCCAACTGGCACTATACGGTGGTGATGACTACGAGCTCTGCTTTACCGTGCCTGAAACCAAAGAGGCCGAGCTGATGCGCTTCGCCGCTACCTTCGATGTGCCAATCACGAAGATCGGTGAGGTGAATAACGAGGTGAGTGTAATGCGCATTGATGGGGAGCCGGTGACAACCAGTGGCTATGACCATTTCAGGGGGGCAGAATGAAGCGCCTGACATTTTCCGATCTCTGGTCCCATCCGGCCAATCTTTTCTCCCTTGGTTTCGGCTCAGGATTGATGCCCAGGGCCCCCGGCACCTTCGGTACCCTTGCCGCCGTACCGATCTACTGGTTCCTGCTACAGGGGCTAGCCCTGCCGTGGCTGGTGGCGGTGATCGGCGTCAGCTTTGTCGTCGGCATCTGGCTCTGTGATGTGACGGCGAAGAAACTCGGTGTGCATGACCACCCCGGTATTGTGTGGGACGAGTTCGTGGGCTTCTGGATCAGCTGTATTGCCCTGCCGCAAGGGTGGCCCTGGTTGCTCGCCGCTTTTGTGCTGTTCCGCTTTTTCGATATCCTCAAACCGTGGCCGATTCGTTGGCTTGATAAGCGGGTACCGGGTGGCGTGGGGATTATGGTTGATGACGTGCTGGCAGGGCTCTACACGTTGATTATCATTCAGTTAGTAGCAGCCTAATCCCTTTAGCAGTACTATTTCCTGTACCCCCACCACTTGCGGTGGGGGGAATAGAGGGACTGAATACCATGCGCGTGTTGCTACTAGTATTGACCCTGTCATTATCCCTGTCGCTGATGGCGGAGGGGGATAACAGTGATAGTGATATTGCGGTACTCGGCCTCTTCTCCGGCAAGGCGATGTTGCGTATTGATGGTAAACAGCACTTGCTAAAGGTGGGTGACGAGAGCCCTGAGGGGGTAAAACTGCTTGCCGCCGACAGTGAACTGGCAACCATCGAAATTAAAGGTGAGCAGCGTCAACTTCCGCTCGGCTCACACATTAGTAGCCAATTTACTGCGGCCAAAACGAAAAAGGTGCAGATATGGCCGGACAGCCAGGGGATGTACAGTGTTAGCGGTGCGATTAATGGCAAACCGGTTGGTTTTCTGGTGGATACGGGCGCTAATGTAATCGCTCTCAATGCCGGCGAGGCAATACGCCTGGGACTCGATTACAAAAAAGATGGCCAGAGATCTCTGGGTGAGACGGCATCGGGTATCAGTGAAGTCTACACGCTAAAGCTCGATAGTGTCAGTGTGGGTGAGATCAAGCTCTATGGTGTCGAAGCGATTGTCTTTGATGGGCCTCATCCGCGCATTGCACTGTTGGGGCTTACGTTTCTCAATCGCGTCAATATGCAGCGCTCTGGCGTCATGATGACGCTGGAGAAGCGGTAGTGGCACAGCTACAAAAAAACCGGTCATAGACCGGTTTTTTTCATTCAGCTGATGTGCCGCTACTCGGCTGTTTTGTCCTTTTCGATCAACGCATACGCGCTATGGTTGTGAATCGATTCAAAGTTCTCTGATTCCACCACATAGTAGGTAATACGCTTGTCGTTATTCAGTTGCACGGCGATATCACGCACCATATCTTCGACAAACTTTGGGTTGTCGTAGGCGCGTTCCGTAACGTATTTTTCATCGGGTCGTTTGAGCAAACCGTACAGTTCACAGGAGGCCTGCTTCTCCACCATATCGATGATGTCTTCTATCCAGACGAAGGTGTTGGTTCGTACGGTGACGGTGACGTGGGAGCGCTGGTTGTGGGCGCCGCGCTCGGAGATCTTCTTTGAGCAGGGGCAGAGGCTGGTGACCGGAACAACCACCTTTACTGCGAGACTCGGTTTACCACTCTTAACCTCTCCGAGAAAAGTCACCTCGTAGTCCATTAGGCTCTGTACCCCCGACTCGGGGGCCTTTTTGTTGACGAAGTAGGGGAACTGCATCTCAATGTGTCCCTCTTCCGCCTCCAGGCGCTCGGTCATCTCGCTCATCATCTCCTTGAACGATTTGACAGAGATCTCACGCTCGTGCTGGTTGAGGATCTCGACGAAGCGTGACATGTGGGTGCCCTTGAAGTTGTGGGGCAGATTCACATACATATTGAAGTTGGCGATGGTGTGCTGTTCACCCTCGCTACGATCCATCACACGAATGGGGTGACGGATATCTTTAATACCGACCTTGTTGATAGCGATACGGCGCTTGTCTGCGCTGCTCTGAACGTCAGCGATGGGGGTGTCACAGTGCTGGGTCATGTGGCTTAGTCCTCGGTGTAGCGCACGCAGGCACGCTCTGTTTCCCAGATGGTTACGGCGTATACACGGATGCGAGGCCCGTTGATCTCATCGCACAGGCGGCGATAGATGTGGGCGGCGATGTTCTCCGCTGTGGGGTTAATTGTATCGAAGGGGGCGATCTCGTTGAGATAGCTGTGATCCAGCTCGTCAGTCACCTTTTTGGTGAGCTGCTTGACACTCTTGAAGTCGATCGCCATCCCCAGTTCGTCCAGTTCAGCTGTCTGTACCTCGACCTCAACCTTCCAGTTGTGGCCGTGCAGTTTGCGACAGTCTCCGGGATAGTCGCGCAGGGAGTGGGCGGCGGCAAAATCGGAGACAACTTTCAGTGTATAACGGGCGGGCATGGTATGACTGAGTAAAAAACTAGGAATTTACGTGAGTGATGTTGGATTGGCAAGCTCCGCAAGGAGCGCTACTGGTTACGGTCTGGATTATACCATCCTTGTCGAGCCCGCACAGGCTCAGGATCTCTTCGCGTCCACCCTGCTCGACGAAGTGGTCGGGTAGCCCCAGATGGTGGATGGGGGTGGTGACACCGTGAGCTGCCAGACACTCACTCACCGCACTGCCGGCACCCCCCATTACTACATTATCCTCTAGGGTGAAGAGGAACTCGTGCTCCGCGGCTAGTTTGAGCACCAGCTCCTCATCCAGCGGTTTGACGAAGCGCATGTTGGCCACCGTGGCGTTAAGCTCATTTGCTGCCTCCAGCGCCGGGGTGAGGAGCGGACCGAAGGTGAGCAGTGCAACGCCACTGCCCTGACGGCGGACCTCGCCCTTGCCAACGGGCAGGGTGTCGAGTTCAGCGCCGATTGCGGCATTGGGGCCGGAGCCGCGCGGGTAGCGAACTGCACTGGGGCCATCCAGTCGGTGGCCGGTGGTGAGCATGCGGCGGCACTCTGCCTCATCGGCGGGGGTCATCACTACCATATTTGGTACGCAGCGCAGAAAGCTGAGGTCGAACATCCCGGCGTGGGTTGGGCCATCCGGACCGACGATGCCTCCGCGGTCGATGGCAAAGAGAACCGGCAGCTTCTGCAGCGCCACATCGTGGATCAGCTGGTCGTAGGCGCGCTGCAGGAAGGAGGAGTAGATCGCCACCACCGGTCTCAATCCTTCACAGGCAAGTCCCGCTGCCAGGGTCACCGCGTGCTGTTCGGCGATCCCAACATCGAAGTAGCGATCCGGGTGTTCCTCGGAGAAACGGACCAGACCGGAGCCCTCACGCATTGCCGGTGTGATGCCGATCAGGCGCTCATCTGCCGCAGCCATATCACAAAGCCAGTCGCTGAAGATGGCGGTATAGGTGGGTGAGCCCGGTTTGCTGGTGAGTGACTCACCAGTCTCCGGGTCAAAACTGCTCACACCGTGGTAGGCGCAGGGGTTTTCTTCGGCAGGGTGGTATCCCTTACCCTTACGGGTGACGATATGAAGAAACTGTGGCCCGGAGAGCGATTTGAGGTTGGTCAGGGTCTTTATCAGGGTGTCGATGTCGTGGCCATCGATGGGGCCGATATAGTTAAAGCCCAGCTCCTCAAACAGGGTGCCGGGGATCACCATCCCCTTTACGTGTTCTTCGGCGCGTCGCGCCAGCTCCCACACCGTGGGCATGGTGCCAAGTACCTTCTTGCTCCCCTCGCGCATGGTGGAGTAGAGCTTGCCGGAGAGGATGCGTGCCAGATGGTTGGAGAGACCGCCCACATTGGGAGAGATCGACATCTCGTTGTCGTTGAGGATCACCAGCAGATTGGCATCGAGATCCCCGGCGTGGTTCAACGCCTCAAAGGCCATGCCGGCGGTCATTGCACCGTCACCGATCACGGCTATCGCCTTTCGATCCTTCCCCTCCTGCTGGCTGGCGATTGCCATACCGAGCGCTGCGCTGATAGAGGTGCTGGAGTGGCCGGTGCCGAAGGTGTCGTAGGGGCTCTCTTCGCGCTTGGGAAAACCGGCCAGTCCCCCCTTCTGGCGCAGCGAGGCCATCTGCTCACGCCTGCCGGTGAGGATCTTGTGGGGGTAGCTCTGGTGGCCTACATCCCAGACAATACGATCCTCTGGGGTGTTGTAGACGTAGTGCAGGGCGAGGGTCAGCTCCACCGTGCCGAGCCCTGAGGAGAGGTGACCGCCGGTACGCCCTACCGACTCGATCATAAATGCGCGTAGCTCTGAGGCCAGTTGCCCAAGCTGCTCAACAGAGAGCTGGCGCAATTGCGCCGGGTCATCAATCTGCTGTAACAATGGTGAGGGGCTCTCGGACATCGAACTATATAAGGTAGGTGTAAGAAAGCCGGCTATGATGCGTCTATCGTTCGGTGGTTGCAAGCAGGATGTGTCGATTAGTTGCTACGGTCGACAATATAGGCGGAGATCCAGCGAAGCGGGTCGGCCGCTTCGTCAAATTGACTCAAGCTCTCCAGTGCCACCTGATGCAATCCCTGCGCCTTCTCGCGGGCTCCATCCAGCCCCAGCAGCGAGGTGTAGGTGGGCTTGTCGCGGGCGGCATCGGAGCCCTGTGGTTTGCCCAGGGTCTCGGTATCGGCCTCCACATCGAGGATATCGTCGCGGATCTGGAAGGCCAGTCCGATGGCATCGGCGTAACTATCAAGGGCGTCTTTCTGAGTCTTGGTCAGGGTGTTGCAGGTGAGGGCCCCAAGACGTACCGCCGCACGGATCAGGGCTCCGGTCTTGTGGGCGTGCATCTGCTGTAGCTGTTCAAGGGTGAGGCGGGTTCCCTCGGCGGCGATGTCGATCGCCTGGCCGCCCACCATGCCGCGGTTGCCGCTGGCCAGTGACAGCTCCCTGATCATCTTTACCCGCTGCTCGGCTGAGACCGCCATGTTCTCGTCCGAGGTGAGCACCTCAAAGGCCATTGTAAGAAGGGCGTCTCCGGCGAGGATGGCGGTTGCCTCGTCAAAGGCGATGTGGCAGGTGGGGCGGCCACGGCGCAGCTCGTCATCATCCATCGCCGGCAGGTCGTCGTGCACCAGCGAGTAGGCGTGGATCATCTCCACCGCACAGGCGGGGCCATCAAGGCGGGAGAGGTCGACCCCCAGGGCACTACCGGTGGCGTAGGTGAGCACCGGGCGTACCCGCTTGCCACCACCCAGTACCGCGTAGCGCATGGCGTTGTGGAGCTGCTCGGGCAGGCTATTCTCTTCGGGTAGCCAGCGCAGCAGGGCGCCGTCGACCCGTTTACGGTATTCATCCAGCAGGGGTTTGAGGGACATGGCTCAGGACTCGTCGTCGGGGGTGAAGGGGGTGAGCTCGGCATCGGCGCTCTTTTGTAGCAGGATCTCCACCTTCTGTTCGGCCTCCTGCAACGCCTGTTGGCAATGGCGGGTTAACTCTACACCGTGCTCAAACTCCTTGAGAGACTGCTCCAGGGTGAGATCACCCTGTTCCATTCTGCCGACCAACTGCTCCAGCTCATCCAGCCCCTTCTCAAAGTCAAAGGTTGACTGCTCTTTTGCCGTCTTCTTTGCCACGTGCTCTCTCCACGAAAATTTGACGCCTAAATTACCCTAGCAGAGAAACAAGGGTCAAATACTGATCTCATTACTCTCCTTAATGTGGATGCATATGGTATGTTGCAGTGGATAGAGTTGGTAGGAGATATTGAGTGTGTGGCGCTCTCTGTTAGTGGGTATGTTATGGATGCCGTTATGGGCGGTGGCACAGGAGGTTCAGTTCTCAGCGGGTATTGAGAGCTTCAGATGGGAGGAGTTCGACCGTGTGGATGGGCACTCATTGTTACAAGAGACGGGGAAACGTCACTTCTTCGGTGTCAAGTCAGATATGGCTGTTAGCCCTGTCTTGTATTTTGGAGGGGGGGCCAGGCTCTTTTCCGGGGTTGTTGATTATGATGGGGAGACACAATTAGCTGTCCCTGCATTTAGTCGAACGAAGTATCAGGGATGGAATATAGAAGCCGATTTTAGTCGATTGCTGCTTCCTGTGGAAATGACGAAAAGCGATAGGACGTTGTGGATAACCATGGGTCTTGGACATGAGCGGTGGGTTAGAGATATTCGTGATGGTGAAACGATATATGGCGATCCGGTTGCAGGCTATGTTGAGGAGTATGCAATAAGCTATGCACGCTTGGGTACAAAGTACGCAGATGGCGATAAATGGTCACTATCGGGGGGAATCAAGTACCCTATCCACGCTGAGGAAAGTATCGGGTTTGGCCGCTTTGGCTATGATGACCCTGAGTTAGAGCCTGAAGGGGTGCTCAGCTTCTACACTACTCTGGTCTATCAGTTATCTCCATCTTGGTCGATCGATATGCGCTACGACAGTTATCGTTTTGAGCGCTCAGCGATTCGTTTTCTGACGAAAGACGGCACTAGGGTAAAGGATATTGGGACTATTGGTGTTTGTGAGCCAGATGATCCTGTCAAGGATCTGTGTGTGATGCAGCCACAGAGCCATCAGGACACGCTCAGCCTGATGATGACTATGCGTTTCTGATAATCTGTAGTGCCTCGCTACAAGCATGATATGATTCGAACATGTTCTCCTGGTTAAATCCGTTACGCAAAAAAAGTGGTGAGGCACCCGCGATCCGCGGCAATCAGCCGACCACGGCGCAGATCATCTCCCGCTCGGAACACGGCATCTCCCGCTCCAGCATTAGTGAAAACGCGCTGAAGGTACTCTACCGCCTCAATAAGGCGGGATATGAGGCCTATCTCGTGGGTGGCGGGGTGCGTGACCTGCTGCTGGGGCGTGAGCCCAAGGACTTCGATGTGGCCACCGACGCCAGCCCGGACGAGGTAAGACGGCTGTTTCGCAACTGTCGCCTGATCGGGCGGCGTTTCCGTCTGGCCCATGTCTTCTTTGGCCGGGATATTATCGAGGTGGCGACCTTCCGCGCCCTCGCTGATGAGAGCGAGGAGAACGACAAGGCGGTGAGCGAGAACGGCATCGTGCTGCGCGACAATGTCTACGGCTCTCTGGAGGAGGATGCCTGGCGGCGCGACTTTACCGTCAACGCTCTCTACTACAACATCAGGGACTTCTCCGTTGTCGATTACACGGGTGGCATGGCCGACCTGAAGGCGGGGCGGCTGCGGATGATCGGTGACCCGTATACACGCTTTCGCGAAGACCCGGTGCGGATGCTGCGCGCGGTGCGTTTCGCCGCCAAACTCGGTTTTCGTATCGACCCGCAGAGTGAGAGGGCGATCCGTGAACTGGGATACCTGCTCGAAGAGGTCGCCTCGGCCCGCCTCTTTGATGAGAGCCTGAAACTGCTGCTCGCCGGTAGTGGCGTCGCTACCTATGAGCTGCTGCGACACTACCAGCTCTTTGGTCAACTCTTCCCGGAGACCGAGGTGGCGCTGACCGAGGAGGAGGAGCACTTTCCGCACACCCTGCTGCTGCACGCGCTGGAGAACACCGATAACCGTATCGCTGAGGATAAACCGGTGACCCCGGCCTTTCTCTATGCGGCGCTGTTGTGGCAGTCGGTGCGCAGTGAGGCGGCACTCTTCGCACGTAAAAAGATGCCACCGATACAGGCGATGCAGCTGGCGGGGGATGCAGTGGTTGCCCGTCAGGTAAAACGTGTGGCGTTACCCAAGCGCTTCAGTCTGCAGTCGCGTGAGATCTGGGAGTGGCAGGAGAGACTTAAACAGAATCACGGCGGTCGTGTCTTCCGCCTGATGGAGCAGAAACGGTTTCGTGCCGCCTACGATTTTCTCCTGTTACGCGCTGGGAGTGGTGAGCCGGTAGAGGAGCTGGCCGAGTGGTGGGGTAAGTTTCAGGATGCAAGCGAGCAGACGCGCCAGGAGATGGTGCGCGCCGGGAACAAAGGGGGCGGCGGTAAAAAGCGCCGTCGCCGTCCACCGCGCAAGCGCCCGGCGCCGAACAGAGAGTAATCCATGCTGAGTGACCACACCTATGTGCTGGCCTATGTCGGGCTTGGCAGCAACCTGCTATCGCCCGTCAGACAGGTGCGTCAGGCGATAGCCGAACTGGCACAGTTAACCTCCTCCCGCCTGCTCGCCGTCTCGCCACTCTACCGAACACCGCCAATGGGGCCCGCAGGGCAGCCCGATTATATCAACGCCGTGGCGGCCATTGAGACCCGGCTCAGGCCGCTTGAGTTGCTCGACGGGCTGAAGGAGATCGAACAGGCTCACCAGCGCACGCGGGGGCCAGAGCGGTGGGGGCCGAGGACGCTGGACCTCGATCTGCTGCTATTTGGCACAGAAGAGATCCATAATGAGCGTTTGACGGTACCCCATGCGGGCATCCGGGAGCGCCGTTTTGTGCTGCAGCCGCTGCTCGATATCGACGCCTTGCTGAGGCTGCCAGACGGCGTGCCGGTAGAACGGTTGCTGGCAATGCTGCCAGAGGAGACTTTACTGCCACTTGAGGAGGAGACGGTGAGTGAGTGACCCCCGTTTCATCGTTATTGAAGGGCCCATTGGGGTCGGCAAGACGACCCTGGCACGCCGACTGGCCGATACCTTTGGCAGTGAGCTGCTGCTGGAGGGGGCGGAGGAGAACCCCTTCCTTGAGCGTTACTACGAGGACCCGCGTTCCGGGGCGCTGCCGGTGCAGATGTTCTTTCTGTTCCAGCGTGCGAGGCAGATGCAGGAGCTGCGCCAGGGGGATATGTTCGAGCCGGTACGGGTGGCCGACTTTATGCTGGAGAAGGATCGCCTCTTCGCCGAGATGACCCTCAACCCCGATGAGCTGGCCCTCTACGAGCAGGCCTACGCACTGCTTACCCTTGATGCACCGCGCCCCGATCTGGTGATCTACCTGCAGGCCCCTGTCGATGTGTTGCTGCAGCGTATCAGCCGACGGGGGCGTATCGGTGAGGAGTATATTACCGCTGACTATCTGCGCCGGGTGATGGATGGCTACGCACGCTTCTTCTACGATTACGACGCTACACCACTGCTCATCGTCAACGCCGCGGAGATTGACCTGGCAGAGAGTGACGCGGACTATATAATGCTGCTGGAGCAGATCCGCGAGGTAAAGCGCGGTCGCCACTACTTTAACCCTGTTCCCTCGATGCTGTGAGGATGCCATGCCGATAACCGTCTCTACCCTGCACCAGATGAAGCAGCGTGGTGAGAAGTTTGCCGTTCTTACCGCCTATGATGCCGCCTTTGCCCAGCTGATCGACGAGGCCGGAGTGGAGGTGCTGCTGGTGGGTGATTCACTGGGGATGGTGGTACAGGGCCGCGAGAGCACCATCCCGGTAACGATGGATGAGATGGTCTATCACACCTCTCTGGTAAGCCGTGCCGCCGGGAACGCGCTGGTGATGGCAGATATGCCCTTTATGAGTTACGCCACCACAGAGCTGGCGCTCGCTAACGCCGCCCGTCTGATGAAGGAGGGGGGGGCGCAGATGGTCAAGCTGGAGGGGGGGGCGCCACGGCTGGAGGCGGTGCGTGCGATGACCGAGAACGGTATTCCGGTCTGCGCCCATCTTGGCTTGCTCCCCCAGTCGGTACACAAGGTGGGGGGGTACAGGGTACAGGGTCGGGACGATGCGGCGGCAGAGCAGATGGTGGCCGATGCCGTGGCACTGGAACAGACCGGTGCCGACATTATGTTACTGGAGTGTGTCCCCCGTGCCCTGGCAAAGCGGATCACCGAGAGTCTCACGATCCCGGTGATCGGTATCGGTGCCGGGGTCGATACCGATGCCCAGGTGTTGGTGCTCTACGACATGCTGGGGATCACCCCCGGCAAGCGTCCGAGCTTCTCCCACGACTTTCTCGCCGAGAGCGGTTCGATCGCCGCGGCGATTAAGGCCTATGCCGTTCAGGTAAAGGCCGGTAGCTTTCCGACTGCACAGCACGGCTTCGATTAAATCCGATGGAGATCGTCACTACCATTGCGGAGTTAAGGGCGCAGCGCCATCAATGGCTGCTGGCCGGTGAGCGGGTAGCCTTCGTGCCGACCATGGGTAATCTCCATGCCGGCCACATCAAGCTGGTAACGGAGGCGAAGAGGGTGGCAGAGCGGGTGGTGGTGAGTATCTTCGTCAATCCGCTGCAGTTTGGTGCCAATGAGGACCTCGACGCATACCCGCGAACCCCGGAGGCAGATCAGGCCAGGCTGCGTGAGGCGGGGGCGGATCTGCTCTTTCTGCCTCAGGAGGCGGAGGTTTATCCCAACGGCCGAGAAGGAGTAACCCGTGTAGAGGTGCCGGGGCTCTCCGATCTCCTCTGTGGTGCTAGCCGCCCCGGCCACTTTCGCGGCGTTGCCACCGTGGTGAGCAAACTCTTCAATATGGTACAGCCAGATCTTGCCCTGTTCGGCGAGAAGGACTATCAGCAGCTGACCGTGCTGCGGCGTATGACGGCCGACCTCAATATCCCAGTCGAGATCATCGGTGTGGCGACTGAACGCGAGTCAGATGGTCTGGCGATGAGTTCGCGCAACGGTTATCTCACCCCAGAGGAGAGATCGGTTGCACCGGCTCTCTACCGGACGTTGCTGGGTGTCGCGGAGAAACTGCGCAACGGGGAGAATAATTTTGACTCCATTGAGGTCGCGGCTAGCGCAGAGCTGGTGGCAGCGGGGCTACGCCCCGACTATGTCGCCATCCGTCGGGCCGCCGAACTGGGATCACCTGATAGCGGGGAGCGGCAACTGGTGGTATTGGCCGCGGCCCATCTGGGCAGGGCGCGTCTTATCGATAACCTGTTGATTAACCTTGATTAAGCTTCGTGTTACCACCACCGTAACCGTATCGCAGGCATTGAATCTCATCTTTCAAAGCTTCATAATTGGCGGTTCGTGAAAATCGAGGAAGCACCTCAACCATGATCAGCACCATGCTCAAAGCCAAGCTCCACCGCGTGCGCGTGACCCACTCCGAGCTCGAATATGAGGGCTCCTGCGCCATTGACGGTAAGTTGCTGGAACTCTCAGGCATCCGTGAGTATGAGCAGATCCAGATCTACAACATTACCAACGGTGAGCGTTTTACCACCTATGCGATCCGTGCCGAGGATGGCTCTGGTGTGATCTCGGTTAATGGTGCCGCCGCCCACAAGGCGAACCCGGATGACATCATTATCATCGCCGCCTACGTGCAACTGGATGAGAAGGAGTTGGCCACCTTCAAGCCGAAGCTGATCTATTTTGATGGTAACAACCGGGTGAGCCACACAGCCAATACCATCCCGGTTCAGGCGGCCTGATAAAGGTTTTCAAGTTGGATAAAAAAAGCCCGGTGTCATAACCGGGCTTTTTTGTGGTCGAGCACTCCTTAGCCCGTGTTGCGCATCCCCGCGGCGATGGCGTTAATAGAGCGCAGTAGAGGCTCCAGCCACACCTCGCGCTCTTCCTCACTGAGTGATTCATCGCGGAATCGCTTGATCAGGGTGATCTGAATATGATTGAGGGGATCCAGATAGGGGTCACGGCGGGTCAGTGAGAGCTCCAGGGTTGGATTCTCCTCCAGCAGTCGCTCTATCTCAGCTACCTTGAGGATGTTATTGGTGGTCTGTTCATACTCGGATTTGATCAGGCCATAGACCTTCTCGGCGACACCTCGATCTTCACACAGTTCGGCATACTCTGCCGCAGTGCGCATTTCCGCCTTAAACAGCGCCATCTGGGTGTTGCTAAGCAGGGCGTTAAAGAAGGGCCACTGCTGGTACATTTTTCGCAGTTTCTGCAGGTTCTTCCTGTCCTTATCAAGCCAGCTCTGCAGTGAGGAGCCGATGCCATACCATGCAGGGAGCGTGTGGCGTGACTGTGCCCAGCCGAAGACCCAGGCGATAGCACGTACCGATGATTTGGAGCGGTCCCCCTTCTTGCGGTGTGAGGGGCGTGAGCCGATGTTGAGCAGCCCGATCTCGGTCACCGGGGTCGCTTCGTAGAAGTAGTCGAGGAAGCCTTCGGTGTTATCGGTGAGGTCGCGATAGGTCTGCTCACCCTTGGCCGCCAGCTGGTGCATGATCTCGAGGTACTCCTCGTTATCGGGCTGGGGAGGGGTGATCAGGCAGCGACTCGCTTTGAGCAGACCGGAGACACCCATGGTCAGCTCATAGATCGCCGTCTCCAGATTACTGTATTTGCTGGAGAGTACCTCGCCCTGCTCGGTAAATTTGATCTGGCCGTGCACCGTCCCCGCCGGTTGCGACAGGATCGCCGCATGGGTGGGGCCGCCGCCACGACCGATGGTGCCGCCGCGGCCATGAAACATACGCAGCTCCACGCCGTGGCCATCGGTGAGGGCGGTGATCTGTTTCTGTGCCTGATAGAGGTTCCAGCCTGAGGCGAGGATACCGCCATCCTTACAGGAGTCGGAGTAGCCGAGCATCACCTCCTGGGTGTTGCCGGCACTCTGCAGCAGGGCGGAGTAGACGTCATTATCGAGCAGGCTCTTCATCACCGGCTCGATATGCTCCAGGTCTTCGATGGTCTCGAACAGCGGGCTGATGCTGATATCACAGAACCACTTGTCGCCATTTCTCCCTGCCATCCCGGCCTGACGTGCCAGCAGCATCACCTCCATAATGTGGCTGGCGGCGTGGGTCATCGAGATGACGTAACTGCCAAAGGCCTGCGGACTTACTTCGCGGCGCATCCGCGCCATGACATCAAAGACATCCAGAGTCTGCAGTGTCGGGGCAGTGAGTGTAGTGCGCTCAATGTTAAGCGATTCGGCACGACCGATAAGCTCAGAGAGTAACTGAAGGCGCTGTTGTTCGTTGAGGCTGGTGTAATCGATCGCCTTTGACTGACTGGCGAGAAGCTCAGTGACCGCCTCGGTGTGTCGGGTCGACTCCTGGCGTACATCCAGATGGACCAGATAGAAGCCGAAGGTTTCGGCGAGCCAGATCAGATCCCGCAGCTCTCGATTGGCGACGTTTTTATCACCATGACTCAACAGGGATTGATAGATCTGACTGAGATCGGTGATGAACTCCTGTTCGGTGCGATAGGCGCTGTGGTAGGCATCACTCTCGTTCCCTGCCATGTTGGCCTCTACGAGTCGCAGATTCTCGCGCAGGCGGTGACGCATAATGTAGAGTTTGCGGCGATAGGGTTCGGTGGCAAAGCGTTCCGGCTTGTCATTAAAGGCGTCGGGGTAGGCCGCCTCATCGCGCTCCAGACTGGCGGAGAAGGCCGCATTGGGCTCACACAGCTGACTGGAGTGGGTGAGGAAGTGACTCAGATTGGTAATACGATGCAGGTACTCACGCAGTATTTCACGGTGTTGCAGGCGTACCGCCAGTGCCGTGGTCTCGGGGGTGACGTAGGGATTGCCGTCGCGATCACCGCCGATCCACGAGCCAAACTTGAAGAAATTGGGGACATTAATGTTGGCATCTTGGCCGTAGATGCGCCGTACTGCCTTCTCCATATTGCGGTAGGTCTCGGGGATGGCGGTAAAGAGACTCTCGCGATAGTAGAAGAGGCCATTCTTGATCTCGTCGCGTACCTCGGGCTTCTGGGTACGTACCTCATCGGTCTTCCACAGGATCTGAATGTCGGTCTTGAGCTGACGGATGATCGCATCCTTCTCCTCACTACCCAGTCGAATGTCATTGAGTTTTTCACTGGTGACGAAGATGCGGCGCAGATTCTCCAGCACGGTACGCCGCTTTGCTTCGGTGGGGTGGGCGGTGAAGACCGGCATATAGGCCAGATTGTTCAGTACCTCCTGCAACTGCTCCAGGGATACGCCATCTTTATGGAATTCACGTAGTACCGAGTCAAAGGAGCCGGTCCACAGAGGCCCACCGCTACGTACCTGACGGCGACGCTGGCGGTGCATATAGGCCTCTTCGGCGATGTTGGCCAGGCTAAAGTAGATACTGAAGGCACGTACCACATGCACCAGAGTGTCGGCATCCAGACCCTCAATAAAACGGGTCAGTTTGCCTCTCTTTCCACCATTATCACGCTTGCGCAGGCTGATGTAGCCCTTGCGCAGGGTCTCAACGGCCTCAAGTACATCTCTACCAGCCTGCGCCTCAAGGATCTCTCCAAGGATGTTACCAAACAGTTTTACGCGCGTGCGAAGTGTCTTGTCACTGATTGCTGTCATGCGGAGTGTTCACACCTTAGTCATTGGTTTGTCTCGTCTTCTCGCTGCAGGAGAAAGCACAAAGCCGCGTATTATAACCCCTATTGCAGGTAGGATGCCTAGCCCCGATGCCGTAGCCGCGAAAGCTGAGTGAGTATACAGGTCAGTTGCGGTATGATATGCGGGATTCTCGATTCATCAACGTATCTTGTTGAATAAAAAGTAAAATAGAGATTATGACCGGATATTATGCCGACTAAGCCGCATACAGCACTGAGCCGCTCCGCCGCCTGGATAGCGCTTCAAACCCATCTTGAGAAGATGGAGGGGCGGCATCTGCGTGACATGTTTGCAGAAGATCGCGGTCGTTTTGATAAATTTTCCATACATTTCAACGATATTCTTCTAGATTACTCCAAAAATCGTATCAGTGACGAGACGATGCATCTGCTTTTTAATCTGGCTAGTGAGGCGGACGTGGGTGGCTGGGCTCAACGGATGTTTGCTGGCGAGGCGATTAACTTTACTGAGAGGCGTCCGGCCCTTCACGTCGCCCTGAGAAACCGCAGCAATACCCCGATTATTGTCGATGGTGAGGACGTGATGCCCGAGATCAACCGGGTACTGGCGCGGATGGAGCAGTTTTGTACGCGAGTGCTGAGCGGTGAGTGGCGGGGGCACACCGGCAAGCGAATCTGCGATGTGGTCAATATTGGCATTGGTGGCTCTGATCTGGGACCACAGATGGCGACCGAGGCCCTGAAACCCTATGCCCATGGTGGAATTCAGGTTCACTATGTTTCCAATGTGGATGGGACCCACGTGGCCGAGCAGATGAAGTCTCTGGATCCTGAAACTACCCTGTTTATCGTCTCCTCCAAGAGCTTCTCTACCCAGGAGACCCTGACCAATGCCCACACTGCACGTCGCTGGCTGGTGGATAACCTTCACGATGAGGCGGCGGTAGCCAGACACTTTGTTGCGGTATCGACCAATGTCGAGGCGGTGGTGGCCTTTGGTATCGATAGTGCCAACATGTTTGAGTTCTGGGAGTGGGTGGGAGGGCGCTATTCGTTGTGGTCGGCTATTGGCCTCTCCATTGCGCTCTATCTCGGTTTTGACCATTTTGAGGCGTTACTGGCGGGAGCCCATGCGATGGACCAGCACTTCCTGCATGCGCCAATGGAGCAGAATCTGCCTGTGGTCATGGCGCTGCTGGGTATCTGGTATGCATCATTCTTTG
>Ga0224501_10000602_pt1 | contig 28275 bp, 31 predicted proteins | sample SF_Oct11_sed_USG_4_FD_169105 | JGI IMG/M metagenome (GOLD analysis project Ga0224501, IMG submission 169105) | Sediment microbial communities from San Francisco Bay, California, United States - SF_Oct11_sed_USGS_8_1 | ecosystem: Environmental > Aquatic > Marine > Sediment | place: USA... | reverse complement strand
CTGAGTTACTCGCCATTTTTTTGCGCACGGGTGTTAAAGGAAAGACGGCCGTTGATTTGGCGCGGGAGCTGATCAATGAATTTGGCAGTTTGCGCCAGTTATTAATTGCCGGTAAACAGGATTTTTGTCGCGCCAATGGTTTAGGTACGGCTAAATTTGCATTATTGCAGGCGAGCCTGGAAATGACGCGACGGCATTTAAAAGAAAAACTGGATCGGCGTGATGTGTTAAGCAGTCCGGCGCATACCCGCGCATTTCTCACGTCCCGTTTACGTGATTATGAGCACGAGGTATTTGCTTGCCTATTCCTGAGTAATCGCCATCATGTCATTGCTTTCGAGGAATTATTCCGTGGCACCATTGACGGAGCTTCGGTGCATCCACGTGAAGTGGTAAAAAAAGCCTTGAGCGCTAATGCCGCAGCGATAATTTTTGCGCATAATCATCCCTCAGGCGTGGCCGAGCCCAGTCTTGCCGACAAAACCATTACCAAAAAGCTCAAAGACGCATTAGCCTTGGTGGATATTCGAGTGTTGGATCATTTTATTGTGGCGGATGGTTATTGTTTTTCCTTTGCCGAACAAGGTTTAATTTAAACGGAATCGTTTACTCGGCTTTAATTCTTGCGCTATCCCGATTAGACTAGGCTCCCTAGCAAAAATAAACTGTCAAAAAAACAGCAACTCAGGTTGTGGAGGATAGACATGAAAAAATGGCTGGTTTTGGCCTTATTAATAATGATGAGCGGCACAATTCAAGCAGCAGGAAAAGAAAGCGGTTCAGCTTATATTCTGCCAAAAATCAACGTCATTATGATTGATGATGGGAATAATGCCGATCCTTTATTTGGTTTGGGCTTGATGCTTGGTTATGGCCTATCACCGGATTTGGCCGTGGAGCTTGAATACAATCGAGGCTTTTATGGCGGGGAATTTGTATTAGATAATTCAAATGACAAGGGATTTCACCGCTTTCGCTCCTATTCTGCATTTGCGGCATACCGTTTTCCTGTAGCGAAAATTGCTTATATTAAAGGACGTCTGGGCGTGTCCTATGAAATCCCTGAGCGCGCAGGTAAGAATCCGGGTAATGAGGATTTTACCTCAAACATGACTTTGTCCGGTGGTGGTGGGTTTGGCTTTGTATATGAAGAATTATTTGATCATCAATTCACCTTTGAGCTTGAATACACCCAAATGGAACAGCATATAGGCGCTTTAGCTTTGGCTGTGCACGTTCAATTCTAGTTTTTTGACAGGTATAGCGCTTGCAACTCAGGCGCTATGTTCTGTTTCCGCCTTTTTTGTATTGCCGAATGTTTGTTCAATAGCCTAAAACGACTATTGCTAACAACGGTTTTAGTTTGCCCATTAAATAGCTTGGCGCAAAACCTGCCCCAATGGGAAATGGGTTTAGCGTTTAGTGGGATTCACTGGCCTGAGTACCGCGGCTCGGCTAGTAGTCGCCAATATTTCATTCCGTTGCCTATTATTCGAGTGCGTGGCGAACGATTTAAAATTAATGAACAAGGTGCGGAGCAGTGGCTCAACAGCACCCAACGAACCCGTACTACGGTGAATGTCTCGGTAGGGCTTCCGGTGCCAAGTGAAAGTGAAGGCTTGCGTGATGGCATGGCAGCTCTGGATTCTGTATTCGAATTGGGGCCGAGTTTTGAATGGCTCTTATGGCAACGCCACAAAAAACACCAATCACTAACACTAAATTTTCCCTTACGTGCGGCTATTTCCATGGGACGGCAAGGTGTAAATTATCGCGGTTGGATTAGCGCACCATTTTTGTTTTATAAAGCGCAGTCGCGAGGAAAAAATCGTTGGAAGTTTAATATCGCATTTGGGCCGCAATATGCGGATACTTCTTATCATGATTATTATTACGGCGTGGATGTCCAGTATGTCACGGCAAAACGGGTGCTTTATCAGGCAAAACAAGGCTATAGCGGAACACGGGTGACCGCGTATTGGGAAAAAATATGGCGCGGGCGTTGGTGGCTGGGCAGTTTTGTACGCCACGATTGGTTGCAGCGAGCGGGTTTTCTCGAAAGTCCCGTGGTTAACAAATCCAGCTTTACCAGCTTTGGCGTAGTATTCGGTTGGGTTTTTGCCAAATCCAAGCATTTGGTGGAAATTGACTAGTCAATTGCTGCATTGAAAATTTCCGTCGATTTACTTATATCTTAATAATTATCAAAAGCTTATAATATTGGCCTAAGATTTTGTGAAGCATCGTAACAAGATTCTTCGCGTAAAAACACTATACATTAAGCTTCAGTTTTGGTATAAAATGCGCCCTTTTCGTCAGTGCCCACGACAGTGGCGCCAAAAAAGTCAGGAGTTTAGAAGCCATGTCGAGAGTTTGTGAAGTGACTGGGAAGCGCCCGATTACGGGTAATAATGTCTCCCATGCGAATAATAAAACCAAGCGTCGTTTTTTGCCCAATTTGCATATACACCGTTTTTGGGTAGAAAGTGAAAACCGTTGGGTCAAGCTACGTGTTAGCTCAAAAGGTATGCGTATTATTGATAAAGTGGGCATTGATAAAGTGCTAACTGATATGCGTGCGCGTAAGAAAAAACAAGCATAATCAGGAGAATAAGCCATGCGTGAGAAAATTCGTTTAGTATCTTCAGCTAAAACAGGTCATTTCTACACCACGACCAAAAACAAGCGTACCATGCCAGAAAAAATGGAAGTTAAAAAATATGATCCAGTGGTTCGCAAACACGTGATGTATAAAGAAGCTAAAATTAAATAAGCGCTGACGAAGCTGATTTATTCCGAAACCCGCTTAAAGCGGGTTTCTTTTTGCATAAAATCACTGTTTAAGCGTTTGTGCTTGAAGTCATTTGCACCTAGCTACTAAAGCGTTTTATCATAGGCGAATCGGGCGTTATCGCTGATGAGTAATTCGCCGGCACAAAAGGAATGTTGATGCCAGCGCAAACCAAAACCCAGCCAATCAAGTTATCAAATGGAGATCGCAACGTGGTTAAAAGAGTTCTTGTCTTATTGGCCTTATCCGGCCTATTTTCTTCTGCCTTAGCGCAGGCACAAACAGCATCGATTAGTTTGAGCGAGAAAAGCGCGCAATTTAAGTTTGGCTTGTTGGTGGGCGGACAAAGCTTTGGTCGCACCCAGTTTGGTGGTGGTTTGCTTTATAATGTCGATGAGGAATACATGGGCGAAGCGAGTTTGCTCGTGATTGATGAAGCAGGTAGCAAAGCACCCGGCTTGCGCATTGGTATTGGTGGAAAATTTTATGGTGCAACGATTCCTGATGCGCAGTTAATGGCCTTAGGTATTGGTGGATTTGTGCGCTATCCCATTCCTACAGTTGAGCGCGTGGCATTATCAATTCAAGGTTATTATGCACCCGGAATTGTGTCTTTTATTGATGCTGAGCGTTTTACTGAATTTAGCTTTCAAGCGGAATTCGAAGTATTGCCAACGGCAGCAGCGTTTATCCAATATCGCCAATTTAGTGCATTAATGGCCAATGATGTCAGTAAAGATATTGATAAAGGCCTTCGTTTTGGTGTGCGTTTAGATTTCTAAACGCCGCCAGGCACGCTCGATCGTTAAGCAAATTCATTCCTATATAAATAGAATAAGCAGACCTTAAGTGTTGCTTGCTACGGTAATATCACTGAACCTAAAATCATTCGCAACAGTAATAACCTAATAAAAACTGTAGAAATATGTGGGAACGGTGTCTGTTTTCTCTCCGTTAATTCTTAGTCGGACACGGCTAACAGACACCATAATTGGAGGGTAAGGCGTTTATGCGATCCTTCGGGGTGTTAGCATGTAGCCTGTTAATCATCGGGGGAGGGTTAACAGCTTGTCGATTTCATAATGCAAATGATCCGTTAGTGCTTAGCGGTGAATTCCCGATCGTCTACGTCAAACGCTCAACTGAAGATATCAAAGAGCCACTCAAGATTGGTGAATTCAAACCGGGCGCCGATTTATTTGTGCGTGACCTCTCGTCCGCATCAATCCAGGAAAAAAATCTAACCTCACGTTTAACCTTGGGCAAAGCTGATGTGATGCAGCCTGAGTCATCTTATGATGGCAAGCGTATTATCTTTTCCATGCAATGCGGTGCTGAATCGGTTGCCGAATGTGCGCATGATGAAACCTGGAATATCTGGGAATACAATTTTGAAACCGATGCTTTTCGGCGAGTCATTGCTGATGGTTTTTTAGCGAACTTAGGTCATGATTTTGATCCAGCGTATTTGCCAGATGGCCGCATTGTATTTAGCTCTACCCGGCAACAAGCCACTCACGATCAAATCGGTTATCTCTACAAAGAACAATATTCTGAGCAGATTGTGCAAAGCCTGCATGTGATGCGTGCCGATGGCAGCCAAATCCAACAAATTACATTTTCGCAAAGTATTGATAAGAATCCCGTGGTGTTAATGAATGGGAAAATCATGTTTAGTCGATGGGAGCAGGAAGGGGAGCGTAGCCAGGTTGTGCTCTATAGTGTCAATCCGGATGGAAGCGAATTTCAATTGCTTTATGGTGCGCATAGTACAGGTAAACACTATGCACACGCCAGGCAAATGTTGGATGGGCGTATAATCGCTACCGTTATGCCGGTGAGGGGGACTTTTGCTGGTGGATCGGTAAACTTAATCAACGTCACCCAATACGCAGATGACGTTCACCCTTTGGATAAAATAGTTTTACAAGCTGAGCAAGCGATTAGTGTGCAAAAAATTCCCGTGATCGAGCAGGTCTCTGCTGCGGGACGTTTTGCATATGCCTATCCACTGAATGATGGTTCACGCCAGGTGTTAGTGAGTTACGGTCAATTTAAACCCGTAGAAGAAATTGATCCCGACACCAAACAAAAAGTTTTAAATAATGAAAAAGAAGCTGCACCTGACTATGCACTTTACATGGTGAATGTGGATACTAAAGCCATGCGTCCCATTGTATTGCCACAATCCGGCGTCGCACACATCGAAGCCACGCCAGTGAGTCCACGTCCGCGTCCAAGTATTTACCAGCCCATCCCCGTTCGGGATACTGGTGTTTTTGACGGACAAACATCCATGGGTATTTTACACATACGCAGTGTTTATGATACGGATGAGCATGGACGCATGAGTAATGGTGTTTTGAGTCATAATGAGATTGTGCAAAAACCGATTCCACTCTCAGCCGTCAGCGCCAATAGTTATGATCCTCGTGATTTAATTGCTGATATTGCCGCGTTAAAAGATCCGACTCAGACCAAAGCCGAGCAGCGGCCTGCCCGTTTTATTCGTGTGAGTCAGGCGAACCCTTTACCCGAAAATTTTCGTTTATTAACTAAAGGCGCTACACCTTATAGCATGCAGCGGATTATCGGCTATGCGCCTATTGAACCCGATGGTTCGGTTCGGGTGCGTGTACCGGCGGAAACACCGCTGAGTTTAGCCGTGCTTGATGATAAAGGTCGCGCCTATGAGCATATGAATAGTTGGATACAAGTCCGAGTCGGTGAAGAGTTTCAATGCAATGGTTGTCATGCGCCTCCCCGAGCGAAAAGTTTGAACAGCACACCCATCGCCGGCGTGCATGCAAATACGCAATTGCGTTCAAGCCAGGGAAATGTTTTGCAGGCAAATTCGCAATATTTAGATAATGAAACCATGGCACAAAGTCGTACCCGACTTGATCCATTGGCACTAGCGCTCTCAGATGATTTGCTGTTTGAGGATGTCTGGACTCAGGCAGGCATAAATTTTAAAGATGGCTCGGCACGGCAACTAGATCCACCGGTGCAGATTACATACGGCCAATTGACAACTGAGCCTCCAAGCAATGGCGTGATTAACTACATGGATCATATCCAACCGTTATGGGAAAAAAATAATCAGAGCGGCCAAGCCTGCGTGACTTGTCATAATGATCAAATTGATGATGCGAGCAATCCCAACGGTCTGGATTTGCGCGCAGGTAACGGTGCTTTGGATGGCACAACAGTTTCTTATAGTGAATTAATCAATGGTACGCCTGAACTTGGCGAAGACCGACGCCCCATTGTTGAAAAAATTAATAATCGTTTAGTAGTGCGTCAATTTCCACCATTGGTTAAAGCTGGTTTTTCACGACAAAGTTTTTTAATTGAAAAATTATTTAATCAAGAACTCTTTGCAAGCCGTGGTTTGAAACAAGACGGTCTTGATCATAGTCAAATGTTTAACCCATCTGAATTACGTTTGATAACTGAGTGGATTGATCTTGGTGCATTGTTTGTCAACAATCCATTCGATGCTAGCGGAGAATTGCAAGGTAATCAATTTGTTTTGGACAAGGATTTGTTCCGGGGCGAAATTTTTGGTTTGCTGCGGGCGCTTTGCGCCAGTTGTCATAAACCATCCAATATCACAGGCGTGGTCTTAGATATACAAAACAACTTTTTCATTTTGACCGGTGATGTTGACCAAGATTACTTATCGGCCGCGACCTTCGTGACGGATATCAATAATCCAGATAATAGTTATTTGCTGTCATTGCCTTCATCCACGACTGCGCATCCGTTGAATGCGATTAATCGTCCCGTGATGGCAAACACAAGTTCGGCTTACTCACGAATTCGTGGCTGGATAGAAACAGCGACAGGTAATTAGGTGATGAAATTGAAACGACCCATAATATTGCTTCTAGCGTTGTTACTGGTCATGCCTATGACGGTGCAGGCGCTCAGTGTGCAAACCAGTGATGTTTATATGCAAGTCCATAGTGGTCCCGGTCGTCATTATCCGGTATTCAAATCGCTGTCGCGAGGCGAATCGGTTGAATTAATCAAACAAAAAGCCGGTTGGGTAAAGCTGCAATTGAAAAATGGTCAATTCGGCTGGGTGCCTTACCAGAGTTTATGGCAATCGCGTATTGGTCCAGCATATGAAAAATCCTTGCTGGACTATGCGCGTGAGAATGAAAAAAAACATTTTTCAATGGGTGCAAGTATGGGGTGGTTGAACGGTGACCCCATGCGTGGTTTGTTATTTCAATATCCAATCTCGACAAAATTGACCACTAATGTGGGATGGAATAGTGCATCGTCTTTATTCGCGACCAATACCATGGTTTCTTTGAATGCTGAATATGATGTACTGCGTTATAAACGTTTTCAACCCATGTTGCTGGTGGGTGTGGGCCAGTTTAGTTCGGCGGCTAAAACCAGTGTTATTGGACATGATTCTATATCCACTTCAGCCCTTCGTGTAGGTGCGGGTGCACGCCTAAGTTTGTTTCCTGGATTTGAATTTATTGCGATGGGACAGAGTGTGGTAATTCCGAGCGGAAGTTTGTTGGATAATAATTTGTTATTGCTGTCATTAGGTTTTAATGCTCGACTTTAATATAAGGTGTAAACGTGGTGATTCGAATTAAAAAAATAATAGCGACGGGGTTTCTGTTGTTTATGAGCCAATGGTGTTTTGCGTTAGAAATGCCAGCAATGGACTCGCCGGTGGAACGTCATCCAGTGGTATTGCCAAAAATAGATTCTGAGTATTTCGAAATTGGTGCCTATGTGGGGGCATTGGCGGTTGAAGATTTTGGCGCCAGTTCATCCTCAGGTTTTCGTGCAGTTTTACATGCCAGTGAAGATTTTTTTCTAGAGGCATCGATTGCGCAGGCGACGATTACGGATGAAGTCTATTCAAGAAACAATATTCATGTGTTTGGTATTGAGCGTAGTGCAGTGATTTCCTATACCAGCTTGGTGTTGGCTTATAACTTATTTCCCGGTGAAGTGTTTTTGACTGATCGTGCAACCTTGGATTCAAGTCTTTATGTTTTGCTAGGTGCTGGCAATACTAAATTTGTTGGTGATGATTTATACACGATTGTTTATGGCATGGGGTTTAGAGTATTGCCCACGGATTGGCTGGCCTTGCGTATGGAAATGCGTGGGCATGAATATGAAACCGATGTTTTAGGTATTAAAAAATTTAGTCATAACTTTGAAGCAAGCTTGGGATTGAGTTTGTTTTTCTAAATGAGAAAGGGTAAGGGGATGCGTAATTTATGTGTTTGCATAGTGCTACTGGTATTAAGTAGCTCCCTGGCATTGGCAAAGCCAGCGGTGTCGGCGGAAGCAATCGAAAAACAAATCGAAGATTTAAAGCAAGTCATCCTGAATCTGAGCAAAGATGCGGATGTGATGCAGCAACAGGTGTTATACCCACCCAATGTTAGAGTGAAAGTATTTGTGTCCATGGACTCGGGTCAATTATTCGAATTGAAATGGGTCAAACTCGAACTCGATGGCAAATTGGTGTCGAGTTATATGTATAGCGAAATGGAGCTGGAAGGTTTGAAAGCCGGTGCGATGCATGAATTGTTTTTGGGAAGTTACAAGCCAGGCAAGCATGAATTGGTGGCAACGTTCAATGGTGTGGGTCCGCGGGGCAAGCCGTATGAGCGCATGACGCGTCATCAATTTGAAAAAACCCGTGAAGAAATGAATATAGAATTGAAAATTGCAGACTCGGCCAGTACGCGTCAACCGGAGTTTTTGGTGCAGCAATGGTAATGAGTCATTTCCGTTTAATCATGCTGATTTTTTTGCTGGGTGGCGGCTTGCTCATGAGTGGCGCCGCCTACACGGCAGTGGATCGAGCATCGGAAGTAATTTTTCGCTCAGCTTTATTTGATTTTTATCGAGGAGACTATCTACAAGGTTTAGCGCGCATGGAGACAATCGCCGAAGCCGATAAAACCGCCGAACCAAAATATAAATTATTTGAAAGTATTTTATTGGGAAATTTTAATTTAGACATTGAAGCATTTAAAGGTTTTGCCGAAGTGCGGCGTTTGAACCCAGTAAAAACATTGGCCGATCAAGCCTTGTTTGGGCAAATATTATTTTTTTATGAGCGCAAGGAATTTGATAAGTTTGAACATGCGTTGCGTTTTAAGCCGTCAGATTTAAGTCCGGATAAGCTGGACCGACTTAATTTTATGATTTTGGATGCTTTGGTGCGGGCAGGTGACTGGAAAACAAGTGCCAGCTTATTAAAAAAAATAAATAAAAAGTCAAAATGGTATCACTATGCACAATTCAACTATGGCGTAGGTCGAATGTTAAATGGCCAAGCCGATGGCTGGCAATCACTGGATCAAGTGAGTCGTTATCGTGGCAAGGATACTACCCTGGCGGCCTTGGCAGATAAGGCCAATTTGGGATTGGGTTATCATTTTCTGGGACAAAATAATTTTCAAAAATCGCTAAAATTCTTCCAACAAGTGCGCCTGCATGGCGGCTTTTCCAGTAAAGCCATGTTAGGTATGGGTTGGGCCTACTCCAATGCGAATCAACATCGGCAAGCATTGGTCGCTTGGACCAGTCTTTCCAAGCGTAATATCGCCAGTCATGCGGTGCAAGAAGCGCTCGTGGCCATGCCGTTTACACTCAATAAAATGGGTGCTTCGCGTCAGGCCTTAAGTGAATATAGTTTGGCGCAAAAACGATTTTCTGATTATGAAACTTTTTTAAGTCGTTTTGCTTTAACAATTAAACAACAAGGCCTGGATAGAGTGATCCCCAGTTGGTATTTATTGGCGGACCCTAAATTAGCAAGCGCCGAAACTTTTGAAAATGAGTACCTGGGTTTCGTTAAAGAAAATTTGCTAATCAATGAAAAACTGCAGCAGAGCATTCGCATTTATCAAGACTTATTGTATATGGAGCAAGTGCTGGATCGGCTCGAAACGCTGTATGACACAGCCTTGCATGCGCAAAGTCAGCTAGGTCTGTTGCGGGTCAAGCCCAATATTAAAGCCAGTAGCCAGCAGCTCGATAAGATCGGTGCCGCCATTATGCGAGCAGAAAAGAATGTGCAGCAGATTAATCGATCAAAACGATTTATGAATTTTGCCAATGAAACAGAAGCGCAAGTGATGGCTGATGTGCGCAAACTTCTACAACAAGTGCGACAAGTACCGAATAGAGAAGCGCAACGCCGCTATCTATTAACACTGAAATCAATCTATGGACAAGTGGTTTGGCGTCTAGCTTCGCAGTTTGAGGCGCGCAGTCAAAAATATTCAGATGAATTGAATCGTTTGGAGTCGCAGCTCAATCAAATGAATGGTCAGGCAATTCGTTTAACTCGTCATGATGGAAAGCAGGTTGATGTGTCGGAAACCCTAATTTCAGAAAAAATTTATCATGCGCGAACATTATTGGACAAAGCGTTGATTCACTATCGAGCGGAAATACGCAATGAATTGAAATTGGACTTGCAAAAACACCAGGAGCAAGTCGCGTATTATTTGTCGCAAACAAAATACGCGATTGCAAATATATATGATACGGCGACCAACCAGTAATTTAATTTTCTCAGGTATCATCATAGCGGCCCTCGGATTGTCCGGCTGCTTGGTCAAACGTGATCCAACCTTGAGTGAGTTAAGTAAAGTCGATGTAAAGATCGATAAGCAAGCGGTTGTTGCTGCATCACCTGATGTGGCGCGAAAAAATTATCAGGCCTTTATTGATAAGGCCGGGGCTAATCATCCCTTATATGATAGCGCGCTAAATCGTTTGGCTGAGCTAGAAATGGAGGCGGGTGACCGTAAATTATATCGTGATCGCCAGCGCCAGTATGCTCAGGCGAATGAGTTGGTGGCAAAAGAGCAGGAAAATGAACAAACGAATTATCGCAACGCTATTCGTTTATATGAGAACTTACTGCGCACCAAGCCGAGGGATGAGCGCAATGACAAAGTGCTGTATCAATTAGCTCGGGCTTATGAATTAAGCGGTGAATTAAAAAAAGCAATTCTGGCCATGAAGCGCTTAATAAAGTTTTATCCTAAAAGTCAGTACTATTTAGAATCGCATTTTCGTATAGCTGAGTCTCATTTCGTTTTATCCGATTTTTCGCAGGCAGTGGACTATTATAATAAGGTCATTCGTCACGGTAGTGATAATATTTATTTTGAACGCGCGTTATACAAATATGGTTGGTCATTATATAAGTTAGGAAAGTTTGAATATACCTTAGAGCCCATGTTTATGATTATCGGGCGCATGAAAAAAGACCCAAATATTCCGGGGCGTATCGATGTGGATCGTTTGTCATCGGCGGACCGAGAATTGGTCAATGATGCATTTCGTGTCATTGCGTTAAGCTTTTCTCAATTGGGTGGTCTGAAAGCATTGAATCAATATTTGAACGAGCACCCCAAGTCGTTTGAGTATTCTTTGTATGAGTCACTATCCGCGTTTTATATGAAGCAAGACCGTGTGCGTGAGGCAGTCGCAGCCTTTGAATATTTCATCAAACGAAATCCTTCACATATTTATGCGGCAGGGCTGCAGTATCAAGTTATTACTATGCTGGACAAAGCCCAGTTTCATCGAGCCGCGCGAGAGGCTCGGGAGCGTTACTTAATCAATTACGGCGTTGGTTCCGAATTTTGGAAAAAGAATAATGCTTTTTTACGCGCAAGCTACTTGGAGCAACTCAATCAGGAGTTAGCCAAAGTACTCAGCTATTATCATCACCTGGCCAATAAACGTAAAAAAAGAACAGACTATCAAGCCGCGCTTCAATGGTATCAGCAAGCCATTAAAATGTTTCCCCAAGATAAACAAGTAGGTGAACGCTATTTTTTAGTGGGAGAATTGTTTTATGAAATGGGAGAATACCGACGTGCAGTGATGGCTTATCGAAAGTCGGCATTTGATAGTGCGGCCCACGATAAACAACAAGAAGCAACCTATGCTTCATTAAAAACCTATGAAAAGTTAATGAGCAGCAAACAAACGTCTAAGCGGCAGGCCACTGACACCAAAGAATATTTGTTAATCGCCGAAGTGTTCGCGACTAATTTTGCGTCAGATAAACGCGCGGCGCAGGTGCGAGTGCGTTTGGCCGAGCTTTATTATAAAAACCAAGACTGGCTCAAAGCCAAGCAATGGGCAGGGCAGATTGCGAATAAGCAGGCGAGCTATTCAGCGGCGCAGCGATATTCGGCTTTTCTGATTCTTGCGCATATCAGTTTTGATGAGCAAAAGTATGAACAGGCCATCCAGGCTTACAATCTCGCATTGAGACAAAAAGTGGCCGAGCAGCAACAACAAAAATCGATTCGATTGAAACTGGCTGCGGCTCATTTTGAATTAGCTGAACGAAACAAGGCTGCAGGTAATCATGAGTCGGCACTGACGCAATATCGAGCCGTGATCAACACTACGCAATCAAGGTCGATAAAGTCCAAAGCGGAATACGATATTGCAACGGTTTATGTGCAGCAAGGAAACTGGTTGGCGGCGGTCAAACAATTTGCTGCGTTTCGGCAAGCCTATCCTACTAATCCACTGGCGCAGAATTTAGAGCAAAAACTTGTCACGCTTTATGAAAAAACGGGTGATAAAGCGGCATTAATCAGCGAATACGAACGTTGGGCAACGAAAGAAAAAGATCCTGATCAGCAACAACAATTGTATATGAAAGTGGTGGAGCTCTATCTTGCGGATTTGAATAAAGCGGCAGCGACCCAGGCTTTATTGAAAATTTTAAAGTTGCCAAAAGTAAAACAATCCACGCGAGTTGAAATTAAATCTCAATTGGCGCAATTGACACTGGAAATGGGGCAGCGTAAATCTTCCTTGCAATGGAAAAAATCCCTATTGAAAAGCTATGCGCGCCTAGGGAAATCGTCGACACCGCAAATCGATCGCTTAGCCGCGCAGGCCAGTTACGACCTCGCCATGGTCGAAGTTAATCGTTATAGCCAAGTCGAGCTAAAGTTGCCATTGAAAAAAGCCTTGAAGTTAAAAAAATCTCGCATGAAAAACAGTCTGGATGCGTTAGCCGAAGTATCCAAATTTGGCGTGGCTGAATTTGCCACGGCTGCAACATACACGGCCGCGCAAATTTATAGTGAGTTAGGTCGCGCCTTGCTGCAATCACAACGACCTAAAGGTTTAAAGGCTAACGAGTTGGAGGAATATGAATTACTATTGGAAGAGCAAGCTTATCCATTCGAAGAGAAAGCGATTAGTTTGCATGAATCGAATATTTATCGGGTTAAACAGGATATTTATGACCAATGGGTGCAGCGCAGTTATCAGGCCTTGGCGAAATTAAATCCGGGTCGATACGCTAAAAAAGAAGTCGCTGAGGCAGCTTATGAAACGGTATTTTAGTTTATTCATTGTGATGATATTGACGGCCTGTAGTTCAAGCCCTACAGCGCCCAACCGTAGCCAGCCAGAAATGAAGGCCGCGGCAGGCATGGTAACAACAAGAACAGAAACTACTAAAAAACCCAAAACAAAAACGGAACGTCTTTACCAGCAAACAATCGAATTGATGAAACAAAGTGATTTAGCGAAAGCCAAGCAGAATCTATTATCATTAACTGAATCCGAGCCCGCCTGGGTAGGTGTGTGGGTAAACTTAGGGATTATTGCCATGCGCCAAGGCGATCCGGTCTCCGCGGAAGCTCATTTTAAACAAGCATTGGCGCGAGACGAACGCAATGCTGTCGCGCATAATTATTTAGGCATGATTTTGCGACAACAAGGACAATTCAAAAAAGCCGAAAGCGCCTATTTGAATGCATTGAAATATAATAAAAACTACAGCTATGCCTGGCGTAATCTAGGGATATTATATGATTTATATTTACTCGACTACGAACAAGCAAAAAAAACATATTTACGCTATCAGCAATTAGTCGGTGAACGAGATCAACAAGTGGCGGGATGGTTAGCCGATATGGAGCGTCGTGCCCAGGTCAGCAATTAAGGACTTATTATGAATGTGGGAAAAATTTTGTTTTGCAGTCTGCTTTTAGCTAGCGCTATAGTGGTAGCCGAAGAGCGTGTGGACTTGAGAGGTGAGTCAGTGGTTAGCGGTAGCGACTCACCTAAGGCGGAAATTATTGTTCCGTGGCGCCCCCTAGCGCAGACCGGTAGTCGTGGTTTACAGCTAAAAACACTGGTTGCTGAGGAGTTACAGTTTATTGTGCCAAAACAGTTTGAAAAACAAGTCGCAGTGTCACAAGGTTTGGATAACGTAAAATAACAGAGTATTGGGAGAGGGATGCATATGCAATCTTATTCAACGATTGTTAGTTTTTTTCAACAAGGCGGAGTGTTTATGTATCCGATCATGTTGATTTTTGCCGTGGGGATCGCGATTTCGATTGAGCGTTTTGTGTTTTTAATTAAAGCCAAACGTAATATCGCCAAAGCGTGGGTGCAATTAAAACCCTTGTTGGACGCGGGTTCTTATCAAGAAGCGGCTGATATTATTCTAAACACGAATTCGGCTATTAGTCAGGTCTTAAGCCATGGCATTTCGCGGGTACAGTCCGCACGTGCCTTGAACGAAATCGAGACAGCAGTCGAGCAAGGTTTAATGGAAGTGGTGCCACGCTTTGAAAAGCGCACTCATTATTTGGCAACATTCGCCAATGTCGCTACCTTGCTTGGTTTGTTGGGTACAATTATCGGTTTGATCCAAGCCTTTACGGCTGTTTCGCACGCAGAAGCGGCACAAAAAGCCGATTTATTGTCGTCGAGTATTTCTGTGGCAATGAATACCACCGCTTTTGGATTAATGGCTGCGATTCCCTTATTGTTGGTTTATAGCTTCTTACAAACACGAACCAGTGAAATGGTAGACGGTTTAGAAGCGGCGGGCGTGAATTTTATAAGCAGTGCATCATCATACGTGAATAACGGCTAAGATCATGCGCAGACGATTTCGCCGCCGCCGCGTGCATCACCACGCTGATCTGGATATTACCGCTTTCATGAATCTCATGGTGATTCTTGTGCCGTTTTTACTAATCACGGCCGTGTTTTCCCGCATTACTGTTTTGGATTTGTTTCTGCCGCCCCAAGAACAATCGAGCACCCAGGCAGCAAGCAAACAATTTCAGTTATTAATAAGCGTACGCGAAAACACGCTGCTGGTGCGCGAAGCCCGTTCAGGATTACGTCAAACCTTAAAAGCTGACAGCTTGCAAGCGCGTTTAAAACAATTGGAGCCTCTACTCATCGAATTAAAGCGGCGTTATCCCGAAAAACGCGCTGTGACTTTGCTGGCAGAATCCAATATTGAATATGATATGTTGGTTCAAACCATGGATCTGGTGCGCATGGTGAAGTCGGGTGATGACTATATCGAACTGTTTCCCGATATATCCATCGGTGATGCAGCGACAAAAGCAAAACGTTAATTAGGAATGACGAATGGCTTTGAGTAAAGAAAAAAACTGGCGTCGACAAAACCGAAAACCGAGTAGCGGTATCAATTTGGTGTCGCTCATGGATATTTTCACTATTCTGGTTTTTTTTCTGTTAGTGAATTCATCCGAAGTGGAAGTTTTGCCAGGTAAAGCCTCGGTGCGTTTACCCGAGTCTGTCTCACAAGAAAAGCCACGAGAAAACTTGGTCATTATGGTGAATCAAGAAGCCATTTTAGTGCAAGGCAGAAAAGTGGTCGATGTTGATAAAATCAATGCAAACGCTGTTGGCGTTATCGATGAATTACAAACAGAATTGCAATATCAATTTTCTCGTTTGGGTTTCGATTCCAAGAATAAAACCCAAGTCGCGCCAGTCACTATCATGGGTGATAAAAGCATTCCGTATCATTTGCTGAAAAAAATCATGCTCACCTGTGCGCAAAATCGTTTTGGCAATATTTCACTGGCGGTGCAGCAAAAGGCGGATGTGTAGCTCATGATGGCATTGACCTATTCAGGCTCACAGTGGGAATTGTTTCAAGATGAAGAAACTCGTTTTGTTCGTATATTAAAGCGGGTTGTATTGACATTCTTAGTGTTGGGCTTGATTGTGCCGTGGTTGCCCGTGGTCAAACAAGATCGAGAAAAACAAGCCGAAGTGCCTCCACGGGTGGCGAAATTGTTAATGCAAAAACGGGAATTGCCGCCGACGCCACCCAAACCCAAAGTGCAGCAAGCGAAACAAGAGCCAGAAAAGAACCAGGCAAAAAAAGCACCGCAAAAAAAACGCGCCACTCAAACCAAACCAAAACCTAAAGCTGAGCCAAATAAACAGGCGGTACGCGAAAAAGTATCTAAAGTTGGTTTGTTGGCCTTGCGTGACGAACTCACCGAATTGCAGAGTTTGTCAAAAATTGATGTGGTGCAATCAAATAAACAACTAAAAAAAGTGGAAGCGGTGAAGCCTAAGCAAGTGGTTATTGCCAAATCCAATAATCTAACCCAGGGCAGTGGCGGTATTGATACTCGCAAATTGACACGCGCCGTAGGTGACAGTCAGTTAGCCGATCGTAGTTTAACCCAGGTGGATGCGCCATTGGTTGCTGGTGGTGATGTATTAACGCAAGGTGATGAAACACGCCGTATTCGTTCGGAAGAAGATGTGCGTTTGGTTTTGCACCAGGCAAAAGCGCGCTTACAAAATTTATATGAGCGTCAGTTGCGCAAAACACCAGGTATTCGCGGCAAAGTAGTGTTTGAAATTCGTATATTACCCTCAGGTAAAGTTAGTAGTGTTAAGATTTTGCAAAGTGATTTAAATACAGAGGATTTGGAGCGAAAATTCATTATGCGTTTGCGTTCGCTGGACTTTGGTGCGGAAGATGTTGAACCGATTATTTATACTTATCCCCTCGACTTCTTGTAATCCTTCCTGTGCTGCTCGAGAGTTGTCAATAAACAAGTGCGGTATTGATTCCGCTATACCCTATGCTTGAACTAGGAAATTTAAAATAGCTTAATTATTAACCAAAAATAAATAATTAATTTTAAGTGGACAAAACTTGCACATTTATTTTAATTTTTTGTTTGTTTTTCCCGGTTAGCTGGTTTAAATAGGCGCAAATTCTAGTGTAGAATTGACAATGATTTTTTCTATGAAAAAAGGGGAAGGATAAGCTGTTAAGCCGCTTGCTTGGGGGGGCGGGGTAAGTTTTCTACTGGTACAGCCTCGGCTTTATTAGATACTTTCCGACTCACAAAGCCCAACATGTTATGCATAACAGTCAAACCCTAGGTGTCACATTGCCATGGAGGGACGATGGGGGCATCAATAAAACAAACGGCTGAAGATTTTTGCAGCTAACACTAACATTTTACTGGGATGAGAAAAATGAACTTCGTAGTCAATATTCGATCAACACTAATTCTTGTTGCCCTGGTTTTTACCATTCTAGCTGAAGCATTCTATATCACTGGAAAAATGGGTAACGATGGCGGGGAATTGCTTGCCATGAATGGTTCCGGCACGATTACCCGCTTGAATCTTGAAGAAAGCGCCAAGTTAATGGAAGAAGCTGCTAGCAAGCTCACGCTATCTTTAGAAGAGAAAAATAAAGTTAATCAGCAACAACAAATCATATCAAAACTCAGCACTGATATTTCCAGTTTGGAAATCAAAAATCAGATGTTAGAACAACAGTTATTGGCAGGCGGTGGCGCATCGAGTGATCAAACAGCCTTGCTGGAAGACTATTCTCGCAAAGTAAAAGCATTAAATGAGCAGAATAGTAATCTCGAACGCAAACTTAGCATGAATGAAAAGCAGTTTGAAAAAGAGAAGGATAAACTTAAACAAGAATACGCTGGAAAACTCAGCGCATTGAGCGAATCCAACTCGAAGCTTGAGTCAAAAACGGCGAAGTTGGAAAATGAAAACGACAAACTTGAGCGTCGAATGCTGGTTAGTAACAAAAACTTGGAAAGTGAGCAGAAGAAGCTAATTGCAGATTATGCTTCAAAAATCACTAACCTGAAATCGACAAATCGTGGTTTGGAAAAACGTTTACTCGCCAGCAAACAAGAAGTCTTGGCGGAAAAGCAAAAAGTATTGGACGAGTACACGGTTAAAGTAAAAAGCCTTGAATCCAAGAATGATCGTTTGAAAAAAGAATTGGCTTTGGCTAACAATTCTTCAGAATTCAAAATTCAACAATTGAATTTGGAAATTTCTCGTTTGAAGGATGAGTTGAAATCTACGGTTGCTAAATCACCTAAACCTGAAACGGCAGCAAAAGCAGTTAAAGCTAGTTTAACAACTTCAACGCCTGCGCGTAGTGCGACTACCAATAAACGTTCACCTTCGCGTGCCTTAGATGCAGCATTGCGTAAAGACAAAGATGCGTTGATGGTAAAATGGGTTGAGTATAACGACACCATGTTTCCCGACTTAGAAGGCAAAGAAAAAGTGAATGGAATTTCATTATATTCATTGGATACCTTGACGGGTAATTGTATTTCCTTGTTCTTTGATAATAAATTTGAAACCAAATGTGAAAACATTATGCAAAAAGGTTTAGCGGCTGTGAATCGAGTTTTGCCTGATTTAGGTCGTGAAGCCAAAGAATACTTCTGGAAACTTCGTGTGATAATTCAAGGCGCCTTAGACTTGAATAAACGTCAGGAAGACATGGAAAAAACCCGTGTAGCCAATCTTCCATAGTGTCTTAAGTGTTAAAAAAAGAGCCCGCTTTTTGCGGGCTTTTTTTTGCTTCAATGATCGCGAGAAAACTGTTTTTGCAATATAATCACGCCAATTTCAACAATAGGAATCCACAATGGCGCGTGTAAAAATCTATAGCACCGGAACTTGTCCCCTTTGCGAAAAAAGTAAAGCCTTAATGGCCAAGTGGCAAATTGAATATGAAGAAGCGCGAGTCGATCAGGATCGAGATGCGTTAAAAGAAATGCTCAGCATTAGCAATGGCGCCCGCAGTGTTCCACAAATTGTGATTGATGGTCGCTGGATTGGAAGTTTCACCGAATTAACAGAATTACATATGGAAGGTGAATTAGACGATTTAATGCCGTAAACACGGGCGCTTGACTACCAATAAAGTGTCAATGCTAATTCGGGGAAGTGTTGTTGATGCTCACATTGGCGATGATTAAATTCAATATCCAAGGCGTAGTGGGTTCCATAGTTAAAGCGTAAAGCGTCGATTTGAGCCAGGTTGTCGAATAATTCTGATTTAACAGCTAATGGAAGCGTCATACTTACGCCGCTAATATAGTTAAACGCGGTGGTTTGTATATTTTCATTTGTTGATTTGGGGCGAGCGAAGGATAAATAGAATAATAAGGGTTCGCTTGGTTTGTTACTATTCTCCGCTATCCAAATTTCGAGTGGCTCAGGTAAATAACTCGGCTGGTAGCTCCAGCCTGCAAATGGTTTTTGTGTGGTTTCGGCGAGTTTTGGCCGAAATGCTAGACCGAATGGGCAAGCGTCTTTTGCTTGTGGATTGAGTCGAGTATCCAGTTTTAAACGGTTACTATTGCTGGCATCTGTGATGACCGTGCCGTCTAAAAATAGAAGTTCTAACATCATGTTGTCGAAAAAAAATCGACGATTGGCTGTGCCTTGACCTGGATGAGCGCGGCTCGCGCCTTCTATCAAACCAATAGCGCGCAAGTCTTGCGCTTCGCTTGCTTCGTTTTGGCAGCGAATAAAAATATGATCAAGTTCAAAATCGTCCATTTTAATAATCATGGTAGGTTTGTGCGGTAAACATTATGCGTCAGTTTGGCCAAAGAACAAATCCCTAGAAATGAGATGCTGGTAAAAAAAGCGTTTGAAACCTACACTGCTGAGTAATCAATATTAATGGAAACGCATTCTTGTCGGAGCAAACCAATTCAAACACGGTGATGCTAGTGCATGGCATGTTTAGTTGGCCGCTATTCATGCATAAACTTAATCACAGTCTGCGTAGTGAAGGTTATCGAACCTGTGCATTTAGTTATTCGCCGCGTCGTGGCAAACTGCAACAGTTGCGTGAGGATTTTGCGCAATTTGCTGTGAGTCAATCACAGCCTTTACATTTTGTCGCACATAGCTTGGGTGGTTTGCTGGCACTGGATTTTTTATCTAATCATGAAATGCCCCAATCTCGTCTCATATCGCTTAATTGCCCCTTGCTTAAAAGTCGTACAGTGGAATATTTAAATCAATCCCTGTGGGGGCGGGCACTTATGGGTAATAGTTTTGAATTGTTTGATGGTTTGCGACCCGCAAGAATAACAAATGTTGACGCTGGTTTGATTTGTGGAGACAAGGCTATAGGTTTAAGTCGATTATTGGGGCATTTGCAATCGCCTAATGATGGGGCGGTGGAATTGCGGGAATGTTTTGTTGCCGATTACCCACAAAAGATTGTATTGCCCGTGTCTCATGCTGGAAGTCTGTTGTCCAGTCGAGTTTGTAATGAAACGGTTTATTTTCTAAAACATGGGCGGTTTACATCTGGCCAATAATTGTTCATTTTTATTTTAAATAAGAGGTTTTTTAGCGAAATATTCAGTGCGGCTTTTACGGGTATGCTTATTATCTCCTCTCCGCCTTACCCTGCAACGCCAAGAATGCTAAACTTTGCCGCATTATTTTTAGTAACAACAAGGTAATGAGGTAAGCATGGCGGGTCATAGTAAATGGGCCAATATAAAACATCGCAAAGGTGCTCAGGACGCTAAACGCGGAAAAATATTCACACGGATTATACGGGAAATTACCGTGGCATCACGTATGGGTGGGCCAGATGCGGGCGCTAACCCACGGTTACGTGCAGCGATTGATAATGGTTTAAGCAATAATATGTCGAAAGATACCATCGAGCGAGCAGTTAAACGCGGTGCGGGTGGTGAAGACGGGCAAAACCTGGAAGAAATTCGTTATGAGGGTTATGGGCCCAACGGCGTGGCAGTAATGGTTGATTGCATGACGGACAATCGCAATCGAACTGTCGCTGAAGTGCGCCATGCTTTTAGTAAATGCGGTGGTAATCTAGGCACCAGCGGATCGGTCGCTTATTTATTTAGCAAATTAGGCGTTATTAGCTTTGCCCCTGGCTTGGATGAAGACACTGTTATGGAAGTTGCCCTAGAAGCGGGTGCAGAAGACATCATGAGTAATGATGATGGCAGTATCGACGTGATAACCGCAGAAGATGATTTTTCCGATGTTCGTCAAGCATTGCGCAATGCGGGTTTTGATCCTGAAAATGCTGAAGTTACCATGCAGGCATCGACTAATGTTGAGTTATCAGTCGATGAAGCCAAGACTATGTTAAAGCTTCTAGAAATGTTAGAAGATTTGGATGATACACAAAACGTGTATAGTAATGCTGATATCAGTGATGATGTGATGGCGCAACTCAATTAAACGGAACAGGACATTTGAGCATTATCCTCGGTATTGATCCCGGTTCACGCAAAACAGGTTATGGGCTGATAGTGACGCACAAAAATCAATACCGATATTTGGATAGCGGTCATATCAAAACACAATCCGACGATTTTAGTCGACGCTTAGGTGAGATTTTTAATTGTGTGGGTGAAATTATTCAACAATTTGGACCGCAAGAAGTAGCCATCGAACAAGTGTTTGTCAAACACAACATATCCTCGGCCCTAAAATTAGGTCAAGCGCGTGGAGCTGCTATTTGTGCCTGTGTGAATGCCGACCTGCCCGTTTATGAATACAGCCCCGCTTCGGTTAAACAGGCCGTCGTGGGAAAAGGTAATGCGAATAAAACCCAAGTACAGCACATGATCACGGCCTTATTAAAACTACAACAAACACCTCAAGAAGATGCGGCTGATGCATTGGCAATTGCTTTATGTCACGCACAGTCCAGAGGCTTGCGGCAGAAACTTCAACAACAGGATACCTATTTCGTATGATTGGACGCCTCAGTGGGATTTTATTAGAAGCAAAGCCGCCGATAATTTTACTCGATGTTAATGGCGTGGGTTATGAAGTGGAAGCGCCAATGACCGCGTTTTATCAAATTCCATTGCCGGGTGAACCGCTGACATTGCACATACATATGGTGGTGCGCGATGATGCGCATTTGCTTTTCGGTTTTCGTAACGAAAGTGAACGCGCAACTTTTCGCAGTTTAATCCGGGTCAACGGTGTGGGTGCTCGTTTGGCTTTAGCCATTTTATCGAGTATTTCCGCCAAAGAGCTGATTTATTGCGTGAATCACAATGATCACACACTCTTAACTCGCGTGCCTGGCATCGGTCGCAAGACCGCTGAACGTTTAGTCATTGAATTGCGCGATCGTTTGCATGATATTGCTAACCACGATATGTCTGCATCAAGCAACAATCATGAGCTGCTGGCGTCGTCAAATAGCGAACAAATCAGCGATGCTATCACTGCATTAGTCGCTCTTGGCTATAAACAAAACGATGCACAGCAAATGATTAAAGAAGTTGACGCTACAGGCTTAAGTAGTGCCGAAATTATTCGATATGCATTGCAATTGGCGATGAAGGCAAAAGCATGATTGAATCTGACCGCTTGGCGGATCCAAAAGCAAATAATCAAGATGAAGTGCTTGATCGCGCCATTCGGCCGAAAAAGTTAAACGACTATGTCGGGCAAGTCACGGTGCGTGGCCAGTTGGAAATTTTTATTCATGCGGCGCAGCAACGTAAAGAAGCATTGGATCATGTTTTGCTTTATGGGCCACCAGGTTTGGGTAAAACCACCTTGGCCAATATTATCGCCAATGAACTTGGCGTGAATATACGCCAAACTTCCGGACCCGTATTGGAGCGTGCGGGCGATCTTGCGGCTTTACTAACGAATTTGGAGCCCTACGATGTTTTGTTTATTGATGAAATTCATCGTTTGAGTTCCGTCGTAGAAGAGATTTTGTATCCGGCTATGGAAGACTATCAAATTGATATTATGATAGGTGAAGGCCCGGCTGCGCGTTCGATAAAATTGGATTTGCCGCCATTCACCTTGGTTGGTGCAACCACGCGTGCTGGGCTATTAACATCGCCCTTGCGGGATCGATTTGGTATAGTGCAGCGTTTGGAATTTTATAATAACCAGGAATTGCAAAAAATAATTACACGTTCAGCCATGATACTCAACATGGATATTGAAGCAACGGGTGCACAAGAAATTGCCAAACGTTCGCGCGGTACGCCACGCATCGCCAATCGTTTATTGCGTCGCGTGCGTGATTATGCCCAGGTCAAAGCCGATGGGCATGTCAGTGTCGAGGTTGCCGATGCGGCGTTGAGTATGCTGGATGTGGATAAATGCGGTTTTGATTTCATGGATCGAAAATTATTACTGGCGTTGATTGAAAAGTTTGCCGGAGGCCCGGTGGGTGTTGATAATCTCGCGGCTGCGATTGGTGAAGAGCGTGGTACGATTGAAGATGTTTTAGAGCCGTATCTTATTCAGCAGGGGTTTATGATGCGCTCACCCAGGGGACGTATTGCTACGGAACATGCGTATTCACATTTTGGTTTAACTCATCCTGCGAAACAGCAGGAGGAGAATAAACAAACCTTGGATTTATTTGAGTCGACTTAGATTGTTATTGAAAATAGGGTAGAATGGAACAGTTTGCTTGGCCCGTGCGGGTTTATTATGAAGATACCGATGCCGGGAATGCGGTATATCATGCAAACTATTTAAAATATTTAGAACGTGCACGCAGTGAGCGTTTGCGCAAAGCAGGTATTGAGTTGCCTGATTTATTGGCTCGTCACAATATGCTTTTAGTTATTAGTCGGGCAGAAATGCAGTTCAAGCAAATCGCTGGACTAGCGGATTGTTTGTTAGTGACTGCAAATATTGGCAATGCCAGTCGTGTTGCCATGGATTTTGAGCAAACCATTTATAAAACGGATCAGCGTTTATTTAATCAGGCGATGAAAAACCCGATGGTTTCAGCCGATGATTTTGGAGCGATAGTGGTGCAAGCAAAAGTGACCGTGGTTTGTATGGATAATGATAAACGTAAACCCATGCGCATGAATGACGCAGTGTTAAAGGAGATTTTGGGTGAGTACTGATCTATCAATTGTCAGCCTGATAACAGGCGCATCCCCTTTAGTACAGTTCGTGATGGCTATTTTATTATTGGCCTCTCTTTTTTCCTGGACCATAATTTTCAGTAAATGGCGTTTGGTTAATCGTGCGAAAAAAGCTGCTCGCGAGTTCGAAAAAACATTTTGGTCCTCTGGTGATTTGAGCGGCCTGTATGCGCAAATTTCAAAAAATCCACGCAAGCCTGGAGAGAATGGATTGGAATCTATTTTTGTGGCGGGTTTTCGTGATTATGTGCGATTACGTAAAGACGGTGAGCTATCACCACAAGTCGTTATGGAAGGGACGCAACGCTCCATGCGAGTTACTTTAAATCGTGAGCTTGATGTGTTGGAAAATCATTTGCCATTTCTTGCGACCGTTGGCTCCACCAGTCCTTATGTCGGTTTATTCGGTACGGTATGGGGAATTATGAATTCCTTTCGCGCATTAGGTAATGCCAAACAAGCAACCCTAGCGATGGTTGCGCCGGGAATTGCAGAAGCGTTGATTGCTACCGCGATTGGTTTGTTTGCGGCCATTCCCGCAGTTATTGCTTATAATCGTTACAGCACGGAAGTCGATAAGATCACTAACACTTATGATGCATTCTTTGAAGAATTTTCCAACATTCTGCAACGGCAGGCACATAAGTAATGGCGCAAACGATTCATCGACGTCCACGGCGAAAAACCATGTCAGAAATTAACGTGGTGCCTTACATTGACGTCATGTTAGTGCTGCTTGTTATTTTTGTAATTACCACGCCATTATTAACCCAGGGGGTTAAAGTTTCCTTGCCACAAGCAACTGCCGAGCCTATGGAAAGTGAAACCTTGGAGCCCTTAGTGGTGACCGTAGACAAAAACGGGAATTACTATTTGAATGTCGGCGAAGATGAAAAAGCGACGATTGATCACCAAGCCTTGGTGAATAAAGTAGCGGCGGTGTTGCGACACAAGCCGGAAACGCCGGTTATGGTGCGTGGGGATCGTGATGTCAATTATGGCAAAGTGGTCACAGCCATGGCCTTGTTGCAGAAAGCAGGTGCACCATCCGTGGGTCTAATTACTGAGTCGCCTGATCTGCCGAAGAAACGAAGTCGATAAATGAACGTATTATTCTTAAAATATCCTAAAGCGTTTTTTGCTGCGATTATGTTACATGTGGCATTTGCTGGTATTTTTGTTCTGAGTTTTGACTGGACAGCAACAATTGAGCCCGAGCCGGAGGTGAGCGTCGTGCAAGCCACTGCAGTGGATGAAAGCCAAGTCCAAGCAGAATTGGAAAAGTTGCGAGCGATCGAAGCAGCCAAGCGTAGGGCGGAAGAAAAACGTTTAGATAAACTAGAGAGACGTGCCAGTGATGCGGAAAAACGTCGTCAAAATGAGCAAGAGCGAATCAAGAAACTTGAGCAGCAACGTAAAGAAGAATCAAAGAAAAAACAAATTGCTGAGCAAGAACGCAAACAAGCGGAAGCCGAGCGCATGGCCTCCAAAGAAGCAGCCATGCGTGCTGAAAAAGAACGTTTAGCGTTGGAAGAGCAGCGTTTAAGGGCTTTGGAAGAAAAACAAAAAGCCGAAGAATTAGAGCGCCAAGCTAAAGCCGAAGCAGAACGTGCCTTGGCGGAACAACGTAAACGCGAGGAGGCAGAATTGCGTCGCCAAATGTTGGCCGAAGAAGAGCGGCGTTTAGCCGCACAAAAAACTAAACAAGAGCAGGCCTTGATAAACAAATATGTGGCGCATATCAAAAATCGTATTGAGTCGAAGTGGGTCAAGCCCGCATCGGCTAAAGCTGGGATGAAATGTGAAATCCAAGTGCGTATCATGCCAGGTGGCAAAGTGTTAAGTACCAAGATTACAAAAAGTAGTGGTGACACCGCATTTGATCGTACGGTGGAAACTGCGGTACGCAAGGCAGAACCACTGCCTTTGCCGCCAGATGCGGCACTGTTTTCCTATTTTAGAGAGTTAGAGCTGGAATTTATACACCAATAATTGAATCGAATCACTTATGTTGAGAGTTTTTAGTTTTTTTATATTTTTTATCTTTGCGGCAGGCAGTCAGGCCGCTTTGAAAATCGAAATCACCGAAGGTGCTGAGGGTGCTGAGCCCATTGCTATTGTTCCATTTAGTTGGAGTGGCAAAGCCGACGCACCGGAAAATGTTTCGGCGATTGTTTCTGCGGATTTGCATCGCAGTGGTCGCTTTGCGCCCTTGCCGGAAAAAGATATGTTAGCCAAACCGAGTGAAGTTGAAAAAATCAATTTCAAGAACTGGCGCATTCTTGAAGTACCGTATTTGGTGATTGGTAATATGAATGAGTTACCCGATGGTAAGTATCGCGTGGTATTTCGTTTGTTTGATGTTTATCGTGCTAAACAAATGACCGGCTTTGCCGCTACCGGTACTCGTGGCACGCTGCGACGTATTGCTCACCAAATCAGCGACGCAATTTATAAAGAGCTTACTGGTGAGCGTGGCGCATTCGCGACTAAACTCGCTTATGTGAAAAAACTACCCAAGGAAACCAATCCTAATCGACGTTACTGGTTGTTCACAGCTGATGCGGATACGGAAAATGAAAAGCCGGTTTTGATGTCAGTAAATCCAATTATTTCACCAACCTGGTCACCAGATAGTACCAAGCTGGCCTTTGTTGTCGTGCGTGGTTCTGGTCAAAGTATTTATGTGTATGACGTCAAAAACAATACCTCCGAGCGAATTACCTTTTCCAAAGAAAAATTTAGCGCTCCTGCTTGGTCGCCAGATGGAAAACAAATGGCCATGGTGCGATTAAAAGATGGTGGCGCTGATATTTTTGTAATGGATTTAAAGACTAAAAAGAAAAAACGTATCACCCGTCATTGGTCCATCGACACGGAGCCTGCTTGGTCGCCCGATGGTAAATCTTTAGTATTTACCTCGGAAAGAGGTGGCTCGCCTCAACTCTACGAATATAATTTCTCGACGACTAAAGTGCGGCGTTTGACCTTCGAGGGCAAAGAAAATCTACGTGCCTCTTTTTCCCCGGACGGGACCATGATAACCTTTGTGCACTCGGAAGGTGGCAAATACCATGTTGCTGTTATGGATATGGCCACTCAGCAAATACGTTTATTAACCAAGGCCTCACATGAAGAAACTGAGCACGAGTCGCCTAGTTTTGCGCCGAATGCAAGTATGGTGATATATGCAGCAAATTACCGCAACCAGCGGGGGGTGTTGGCAGCGGTATCAGTAGATGGTGGGGTACACCAGCGTTTTTCGTATGATAAAGGCGCCGGTGAGGTGCGGGAACCTGCTTGGTCCTCGTTCTTAGACTAACGATTTGAAAGTTACAGAATAAAAGGAGTACGTTATGAAGCACATAAGCAAATTGCTTATTGCATTGTCAGTGGTTTTTATAGTTGTTGGTTGCGGCGGTAAAGAAGAGACCAAGGAGTCTGAGCCCGAGGTGAAAATCACAAAGAAAGCTGAGACCGTTGAAGAGACAGTTGAAGTGGTTCAGCAGGAAACTCCACCCCCGCAAGATGATATGGTTGCTGAGCGTGTGATTTATTTTGATTTTGATAAAAGCGATATCAAGGCTGAATTCCGTGAAATCGTTAAAGCGCATGCGAATTATTTATCAGCCAATCCTAACAAGACAGTCAAAATCGAAGGACATTGTGATGAGCGCGGAACGCGTGAATACAATATGGCCTTGGGTGAGCGTCGTGCCTTCTCGGTGAGTCAAATGTTAACGCTGCAAGGGGTTTCCAAGTCGCAAATTTCCACTGTCAGTTTTGGTGAAGAAAAACCAGAAGTTGAAGGTCATGATGAAAGTGCCTGGAAATGGAATCGTCGTGCGGTATTTGTGTACGAATAAAAACGTTTAAGAAGTAAAAATGTTTCAATTTGCGCCTAAGGGGAATGCTGTTAGCCAGACAAGAAAAATATTGGTTGCAGTGCTCCCCTTGATCTTTCTCAGTTCAACGGTTTTCGCTGTTGACACATCTAATATGACAATTGACCAGCGGCTTAAACGTCTGGAAGCAGCCATGGATAATAATTCCATGGTGGATATTTTTTTGAAGCTGGAAAATTTGCAAAAAGAAGTCGAAAGTATGCGTGGCGAGTTGGAACTGATCAGTCACGATTTTCGCGGTATTAAAAAGCAGCAAAAAGACCTTTATCTAGATTTGGATCAACGCATCCAAGAAACCAACCAGGCTATCGCTGATGTCGCTGCTCAAGCCAGTTCCATGGTGTCGGGTGGTGGGTTTGGCAGTAGCTCTGCACTGGGTAGTGCCGGCGAAGAAAGTGAAGTTGGTATGGACGAGCAACGTGCTTACCAAGACGCCTTTAATTTTTTAAAAAATAGTGAATACGATAAAGCCGTTGCGGCATTTCAGTCGTTCCTCAAAACA